>ERZ773114.304-NODE-304-length-61480-cov-5.435637_pt1 | contig 61480 bp, 47 predicted proteins | sample MGYA00580564_ERZ773114 | MGnify/ENA primary metagenome ERZ773114 (study PRJEB29015, sample SAMEA2737836) | human gut metagenome | biome: human gut; feature: human-associated habitat; material: faeces | place: China | collected 2012 ... | reverse complement strand
GTCAATATTGTGACAAAGGATTTATTTGTAAAGTACCCGGACGTATCGGCAGTTGCACATGCAGATGTAAAGGAAATGGAGCAGGATATCCGCTCGATTGGATTTTACCACAGCAAGGCAAAGAACCTGATTGAAACGGCAAGAAGAATCTGTGTGGATTTTGGCGGAGAAGTGCCGTCTTCATTAGAGGAGCTTACAAGTCTTCCGGGGGTCGGCAGAAAGACGGCGAATGTCATCCGCGGCAATATTTTTCATGAACCGAGTATCGTAGTGGATACCCATGTCAAGCGTATTTCCCAAAGACTGGGTTTTACAAAGGAAACTGAACCGGAAAAGATTGAATATGATCTGATGCATGTACTGCCAAAGGATCATTGGATCTTATGGAATATCCATATTATCACATTGGGACGTACCATCTGTACGGCACGCAGTCCGCAATGTGAGACATGCTTTTTGAAAGACGAATGTCCTGCTGCAAAATAAAAGGCAGAAATCTGATTTTATATTTCACTTAGCAGGAATCTGCAGGAGCTATAAAAGGACAGATTTTAACAGATAGTGCCGGGAAAGGAATTATAATCGGTAGAATTAGGATTCCAGTTTCAATAGTTTTAATTTGCGGATCAGCGAATCCTTTAATGCCATATCGGATGAAGCTGCTTTTGCAATCAATTCATCGACTTTTTCTTCCTTACCCTGTTGTAAGTAGATCTGTGCTAATATCGTATATACATGAGAAATGTCACTGCCGATACGGAGAGAAAGTTCCATGACTTTTTGGGCACGGTCAGGATCGTCATGCTCATACAGATAGCGTCCCCAATTGCTTAATGCGCGGATAAAATACAGATAATTCTGATCACAGTTTGACAATTCCTCGAGATTTACAACACCATATTTTTCCTTCAGATCGGTATTCGAATAGGCAGAAAGGTTTAACATCTTACGATGGGAACAGTCTTTTAATTGTTGTATTAAGTCTACTTCTTCGTCATTTGCAGGTGTTTTTAACATCAGTTCATTGTCATCGACCGTCAGATATTTTAAGTTGGTAATATCTTTTTTGCGGGCAAAGTTTGCCTGTTCTTCACGCTCCCAATATTGAGCGTTTTGTATGTTGGTTTCCTTGTTTGCTTTTTTTATCTTGACGCGAAACCAGATAACGAATACAATAATGCATATGAGAAAGATTGGCATATGGCTTCTCCTTTCGAATGAAGTATCTTTTGTAATAATGATAGGAGGCATAAGGATGAACTTTTTTAATCGTAAAAACCAAAAGAGAATTGCAACAGCAATCTGTATCCTGGTTATCGTAGCTATGGTTGTACCGATTGTACTGGGAGCTATGTAAGAATAAAAATCCTGTAAAGGCAACGTATTGACGTTGCCTTTTTTATGGAATAGGAAAATGCTCGTACAGTGGTGGTACACATAGCAAAGCGCGGGCTTTGCACTTTTTTATGGAATAGGAAACTGCTCGTACAGTAGCGGTACACCAACAAGAATTGCTTTAGCAATTCTTGCAGTGCAAAGCGCGGGCTTTGCACTTTTTTATGGAATAGGAAAATATTCATCGCCTTTGTTATATATTTTACACGAAATTTGTAGGAATTTGAAGAGAAAGTTTGACTTGCGAAAATAAGGTGGTATGTTAGAATAAAAGTTATGATAAAAATGAGTATATGGAAATAGAACAGGGGGGTCATAAAAAAGATGACAGACAAGAATAAGAAACTAAGTATTGCCTTTTTTATAGGATGTTTGTTGATTCTGTGTATTGCCGGAGGGGTTGTGATCGGGACAAGAGGTGGATTTGGCAACGGAAAGAAGATGGCAGATGGCATATCGATCAGTGGATTAGATGTATCGGGTATGACAAAAGCGGATGCACAAAAAGAGCTGGACGGTTATATGCAATATCTGATGAACCGTACTGTAAAGATTGCAGTCGATGATCAGACGGTAACAGCTCAGGCCTCTGATCTCGGATACCGGTGTGAAGATAAAAATGTGATCGAAAAAGCATTTGAAGTAGGAAAAAAGGGAAACGTTTTTCAACGCATGAAAGAAATACAGAATATCGGAAAAGATAAAAAAGATTTTGCCTTAACGCTCAAGGTAGACGAAAAGGTTCTTCGAAAATATCTTGAAGAGAATTGTATCAAATATGATATTAATAAGAAAGATGCGAAATTAAAACTTGTAAACGGTAAATTCAAAGCGACAAATTCGCGCAATGGACGAAAGCTTCAGATTGAGGATACGATTGCCGTGATCAAACATGCATTATTAAAAGATACGAAAAAGCAGGAATTACAGGTGACAGCAGTTGTCAAGATAACAAAAGCAAAATACACCAAAAAACAGGTTGAAAAATGCAAGGATCTGCTCGGAAGTTTTTCAACCGATTATTCAACATCAACCGCAGCAAGAGCGAACAATGTTCGGACAGCCGCAAATTATATCAATGGAACCGTTCTTTATCCGGGCGAAACATTTTCTGTTGTTAAAGTGATCAAAGACCGTACCGTGGCAAATGGTTATCAGGCTGCTGCCGAATATTCGAGCGGAAATGTAGTAGAAGGAATCGGCGGTGGTGTATGCCAGGTTTCAACCACATTATATAATGCTGTTTTAAAAGCGGAATTAGAAATCGTGGAACGTTCTCCACATTCCATGGTAGTTAGTTATGTGCCGGTATCAAGAGATGCAGCGATTGCCGGTGACTACAAAGATATGAAGTTTAAAAATAATATGAAAGTGCCGGTCTATATTGCGGCTTCGGCACAGGGAGGCATTCTGTCATTTCGTATCTATGGAGAAGAGACCAGAGCAAATAACCGAAAGATAGAATATAAGTCACAGATTATAGAAACGATACAGCCCGGAGCAGCAGTAGAGACCGTTGACAAGACGAAAGCTGCTTCGTATCGCATGGTAACACAGTCGGCTCATGTCGGATATAAAGCAAAACTTTGGAAGATTGTAACTGTTGATGGCAAAAGAACCGATAAGATTCTGATCAACAGCAGTTCGTATGCAGCAGAGCCGGAGCATATCACAGTCGGCAGCAGCACTTCATCATCTCCTGCACCGTCTGCAGCGGCAAAAGCTTCTACATCACCGTCGGCATCTGCCAAGACAAAAGCAAAAGCGACAGCTAAGCCGAAAGCGGCAGCAACAAAAAGACCGGTTGTGACTAAGAAGCCAACAGCAACCAAAAAGCCTGCTGCGACGAAGAGTGCAACAACTGCAAAAAATACACAATAAAAAAGAGATAAGAGATTTAGCAGGAGGAAAATTATGCAAATCGGTAAAGTACCTGAGAATATATTAAAACGGTCTGTTTTTAAGCAGATCCATCATAGAAGACCTGAAGTTCTTTTACATCCGGGAGTGGGAGAGGACTGCAGTGCGGTAGAAGCAGGAGAAGGAGAAGTGCTTGTCTTTTCCGTGGATCCAATCACGGCAACAGAAAAAGGAATGGGGACATTTGCTGTGCATGTAACAGCAAATGATATTGCTTCTTCCGGAGCAGAACCGGTTGGAATTATGACAAGTATCATTCTGCCGCCCAGAAAGAGAGAGAAATATCTTAGAGAATTGATGGGCGAGATCGAGGCAGCCTGCCGCGAATTAGAGATTGAGATCATGGGTGGTCATACGGAGATTTCTAATGTTGTCAACCAGCCGGTTGTTACGGTAACAGGTGTGGGGAAAGTCAAAAAAGAAAAGTTAGTATCGACCGGTGGTTTACAGGTTGGAGATGATCTGGTTTTGACAAAATGGGCAGGTTTAGAAGGAACAGCAATCATTGCTGCCCAAAAAAGAGAAAAACTGTTAGAAACATTGCCGGAGGAACTTGTAGATACAGCAGCGGACTTTTATCAATATCTTTCGGTCGTACCGGAAGCAAAGATTGCGGTAGAAACCGGTGTCAGTGCGATGCATGATGTGACAGAAGGAGGGATTTTTGGCGCATTGTGGGAGATTGGAGCAGCGGCAGATCTCGGAATCAGCGCAGATCTGACTAAAATTCCGATCCGGCAGGAAACGATTGAAGTGTGCGAAGTATTTGGTATCAATCCCTATCAGATGATGTCGAGTGGATCGATGTTAATTGGATGTGCGAAAGGTAATCTTTTAGTGGACCGGTTAAAGGAATCCGGTATTCCTGCCGCCGTGATCGGCCGCGCAACAGATTCGAATGACAGAGTGATCACCAATGGCGAAGAGATACGTTTCTTAGAACCTGCAGGAAGTGATGAGTTATATAAGATTTATGAATAAATCGTCTTTGGAAAAGTATAAAAGCAGAAATGAGGATTACAATGAAAAAACAGATATTAGATGCGATTCAGAAAAACGGTCGTTATTCAACAGAAGATCTGGCTGCAATGCTTGCAACCGATGAAGAGACGATCAAAAAAGAGATCAAAGAAATGGAAGATGCCAATGTGATCTGTGGTTATCCGACGCTGATCAACTGGGATCAGACAGATTGTGAACTGGTAACTGCCCTGATCGAAGTAAAAGTAACACCACAGCGGAATATGGGATTTAATAAAGTGGCAGAAAGAATCTACCGTTTTGAAGAAGTAGAAAGTGTATATCTGATGTCCGGCGGCTTTGATCTGACAGTGGTGATTCAAGGGAAAAGCATGAAAGAAGTGGCAAGATTTGTATCAGAGAAATTGTCAACGTTAGAATCCGTGAACAGTACATCAACATATTTTGTACTGAAAAAATATAAAGAACATGGTCTTATTATGACAGATGAGAAGCATGAGTCAGAAAGGATGTTAATTACGCCATGAGAAATCCACTATCCGATAAGATTGTTTCAATTGAACCATCCGGTATCCGTAAATTCTTTGATATTGTAAATGAAATGAAAGATGCAATTTCTCTTGGTGTCGGAGAACCGGATTTTGATACACCATGGCATATCAGAGAAGAGGGAATCTATTCTTTGGAACGCGGAAGAACTTTCTACACCTCAAATGCCGGATTAAAAGAACTAAAAGAAGAGATTGCAGCATATTTAGATCGAAGATTTGACCTGCCATATGATCCGGGTCATGAGATTGTTGTGACGATCGGAGGAAGCGAAGCGATCGATGCAGCGTTTCGTGCCATGCTAAATCCCGGAGATGAAGTATTACTGCCACAGCCAAGCTATGTATCGTATGAGCCGTGTATTATTCTGGCAGATGGCGTGCCTGTTCCGATCGCATTGCGTGAGGAAGATGGATTTAAGCTGACAAAAGAGCTGTTATTGGGCGCGATCACAGATAAGACAAAAATTCTTGTCATGCCTTTTCCGAATAATCCGACCGGTGCGATCATGACAAAAGAAGACTTAGAAGAGATTGTCGATGTGATCATTGAAAAAGACCTTTTTGTAATTTCGGATGAAATCTATTCGGAATTAACATATGGCAGTAATCATGTATCGATCGCATCTTTTCCGGGAATGAAAGAACGAACGATCGTGATCAATGGGTTTTCAAAGTCGTATGCGATGACAGGATGGCGGCTTGGTTATGCCTGTGGACCGCGGGTGATCATGGATCAGATCTTAAAGATTCATCAATATGCGATCATGTGTGCACCGACGACAAGTCAGTATGCGGCAGTCTCTGCTTTAAAAAAAGGGGATGCTGACGTGGAACGGATGCGTACTGCTTATAACCAGCGACGCAATTATCTGATGCGACGGTTTGACAAAATGGGCTTGCAATGTTTTGAGCCATTTGGTGCATTTTATGTATTTCCATCGATTAAAGAGTTTGGATTGACTTCGGAAGAATTTGCGACACGTCTTTTGCAACAGGAAAAAGTAGCGGTTGTTCCGGGAATTGCATTTGGAACGTCAGGGGAAGGTTATGTGCGAATTTCCTATGCATATTCGATCGAAGATCTAAAAGAAGCATTAGAGCGTGTAGAACATTTTATTAACAGGCTTCGTTAAAAAGAAAAGAGGATGAAAGATGATAAATATTGTACTTCTTGAGCCGGAAATGCCGGCAAATACCGGAAATATAGGGAGAACCTGCTGTGCAACCGGAACACGCCTTCATTTGATCGAACCGATGGGATTTAAGATCAATGATAAGATGTTAAAAAGAGCAGGACTGGATTACTGGGATAAGTTAGATGTAACCGTTTATGATTGCCTGGATGATTTTTTTGAGAAAAATCCCGATGCAGTCGGTAATATGTATATGGCAACGACAAAAGCAAAGCATAAATATTCAGATGTCAGCTTTTCAAAAGATGCCTATATCATGTTTGGAAAAGAAAGTGCGGGCATACCGGAAGAGATTCTTGTAGAGTATGAACACACAGCAATCCGTATTCCGATGAATCAGGATATCCGTTCGCTGAATTTATCGAATTCGGTTGCGATTATTTTGTATGAAGCACTCAGACAGAATGACTTTTTCTCTATGCAGACGGAAGGCAATCTTCATAGATTGCATTGGAACGAAGAGTAGAAAATTTTCAAATCCTGCATATTGGAAAGGGAAAAGAAAAATTCCATAGCTTGCATGTTAGAAGAAGAAAGAAGCACAAATCAGAAAAAAGCTCTCTGGAATGTGATAAACATTTCAGAGAGCTTTTTTCTGATTCTTATTTTTTCTGATTCTTATGTATTAAATCGAAGGATTCGTATTCGTTCCGGTTTTGTCACGCATAGAATCTATAGCGTTATACTAGTATGTTAATTCTACTCTTGTGACATTGTCTACCATTTTTTCGGAATCAAAATCATCATTGGAGATCACAGCGTATTCAATTACATCAGGTGCAACAGCACGGTAATAAATGCCGGCTCCTTCCTTTGCCTGTTCTAAACGGCAGTTCTTCTTATAGACCTCATAGATACTTAATGTTCCGCTTGCTGCTTCTGAGCGTGGAGAATAGTAGATTGCAAAATCCTGTGTCGATGCGTCACATAGGAATGTCCATTTGTTGTATGGAAGAGAAGGATCTGATATCATCCGGAAATTGTTTTTCTTTTTGTATCCGATATAGAAACGGAAACGAATATCAGAAGTATTCTTTTCGACATCCTGCGTATGCGGCATGATCACTTTGATACGTCCGCCCGGACGGCCTTCTAAAAGACCAAAAGCAACACCGGTCTTTCCGTTTGGCTTTGTGATCGTTGAAAGCACTTCTTCTTCGCTTAATACAGAAAGTGCAGGATCGTTTGTATCGCTGACACTCTGGATCAGATCCTCAATATCGGTGACACTCTGTACTAATGATTCGATACTTGCCTGTGGTTTGTTTGCTGCCTGCTGTTTTTTAACGGCTTCAATGCCGGAGATCGGATTCTCTTTCTTAGCCGTTGCATTAGGAAGCGGAGAACCGAGAGCAGGATGCAGACAGAAGAAATCATCAGTGATACCCGGATACGTTTTCTGAAGATCTCTTGCATATGTCTTCATATATGTCTCAAAAAGCTCCGTTAAGATGGCTGAACGGCTGCTGTTTCCGGCAAGAAAAATGTGTACATTATGGATCTCTTTGCCAAGATGATCCCCAAACGTAGCTTTCAGGCATTCAAAGAAATTTGCAATTCCGAGTTCAATACGTTTATGCAGCAGCTTATCAAGAATTGCCATATTGACATTTAATTCATAATTCAGCTTTTGCTCTCCTGAACGTGTAAACAAAGAAAGGACAATTTTTCCGGATTGATATAAAGAATGGTAATTGTCTTCGCGTTCCCAGAAAGGACGGAGTTTTTCCATCAACTGGCGTGTGTTTAACTTTGCTTCCTGTGAAGTAGAAAGCAACGATTCGCTTCCAGGGAATGGATGGCATTCCGGTGGAAGGGAGAATGTGATCCCGTCTTCACGCAGTTTGTTCTGGTTTAAACGGAACACTTCAAAAGCCATAAGCTGTAATAAGTTTTCGCCACCAAGATACTGATCGCCGCCACTGCCGTAGCATTCTAAGACATAATCATAACGACGGCTTTCCTGTTCAAGCGGAAGATGCCAATGACCAAAGTCAAAGTCAGTCGTGCCACCGCCAAAGTCGAAGATACCGTAATAAACTTCTTTTGTGTCATCTTCCAGATCAAAATGATACTGCTCTAATGCACAGATCGCGTAAGCTGCAGGCTCGGAAATACCTTTTACCACACGGAAATGTTTCATGATCTCTTCATTGTGTAGAATTGAATCAGGAAGTGACTTTTTAATACCGCGACGGAAACTTTCGATGACTTTATCACAGATCGGCTGTTCAAATGTAACAGGGAACGAAAGTAAATAGTTCAAAAAGATACCATTGTTCATATTGTTGATATATAAACCGATATAGTATGCATAAATTTCGATTGGGTTAAAATCGGTCTCCGTGATCTCGCTGAACGGAGGTAAAGAAATATCATTTCCGGATTTGTCTTTCAGGCGGAGCTGCTTTTTCTGACTGCCGGCCCATTGTTTTATTTCATTAAAGAAAGCATAATAATCGTTGCTTGTGCTGTTGATCATACTGCCGACAGCGCTATGTGATATTGTAAGATCCTCCCATAAGGTATCAGGGCGGCCATCTTTCTGGCGATACATTTTCATGAAATGATCGAGATTGATCAATTCCATAACCGTTGGGTTTTCGTATTGTTTAAGATCGGCTTTCTTAGAATAATGGCTTGTTCCGATTCGCATCGGGATAATATGTTCCGTGTTATCCTGATAGACCACAACCGTGCTTTTTGTACCAAAATCAATTCCGATAATGCCATCTGCATTAATATCGGCAGCCGGGTTTCTTGCGATCAATGGAGTATGGATTTTTGCAGTATATGGTGACTGGTAATGTTCATCCTGCCATAAGCCCCAATGACCACGGTTTGGATCAGTCAGGATATTTTCATCATAACGTTCAAAGTCGGCACGAAGAGCATCGCAGGATAAAAGATGTTCCTTGACAAGTTCGATCGTACTGTCTGACAGCTGATCAAGAGCGATTGTCTTTTTTCGTGCATCGTATAAGAAAGAATTCCGGTAGGTGTCATCTGTGATCAAAGCCGTATCGCCCTGTAAGACACTTTGCATAATGATATCTTCCTGTATGACAATGCGGTCACCGGTCCATGTAAAACAATTTTCATTTGCCTGAAACAGAGATAATACATGGGCATATAAAGCGGTAAGATCTTCCGGTAAAGAATCCGGGATCAAATCATTTTTTAACCAGAAATAAATCGTTTTGGCTGCACAAATGGTTTCGCTGTCCATGCCGTTCAGACGATACAGCGGGATATGATAGGAATTTGCTTTGGAAAATCCGTTCCAACGTTTGGTATGGATTCCGTCAGCATGTAATGCTTTGTGGAAATCCATTACAGTAAAATAACTGTCTGCCAGATATTCCGGACAGTATTCATAAAGAATATCAAATTTACCGGCAAATGCTTTTTTAAATTCGTTCGCTGTCATTAATGTTCCGGTATATTCCTCAAACTCATCCTGAAAAGTGACCGGATCATAGGCATGGTTTAACGGACATGAACCGATTGGAAATGTGCTTAGATCAGGGAACAAAGCAACAATGCTGTTATTATATAAAACATTTTTATTTTCAATATAGAACCAGTCTGTCTTTTTTAAATAGTCTTCAATAAAAGATGTCAGATTGTCAAAAAAAGTGTTTAACATTTCTGTCTGTTTGTGGATCAGATTAGGGATATGTTCCTCCACTACATCATGGAATAAATTCTCGCTGATCGCAATGTTGTCTACTTGCTTGGTAGATAGTATCATAAGTAACCTCCTTCAAAACCTTACTCAAATATAGAAAAATACTGTAATTACAGTAGTAATGATTAATCTGTGATCTCAATTACTGCTTTTTTGATAACTTCACCGGTAAAGGCATTGGTCAGACCGGTTAAAAGGATCTTGCTGATTGTTCCTGCCGGTTTGCTGTTTTGTGTGCGGATATGCCAGTCGACATCGAAAGCATCTCCGACCGAAACATTTTGAAAGCCGAGGATCGGTGCATCGTTTGTGATATTGTATAAATTTACGAAATAAGCGATGATCTGGTTTAAGAGTTCGACATCTTCTAAGCTGCCCGCAAGAGCTGCCTGCCGTGCATATTCCCATAATGCATCAATATTAGCCGGCTGTACGCCACAGGCTAAAAATGCTTCAAAGTTTTTGCCTTTGAAGATGCCGCTAAGTTCTTCCTTACTTTGATCTGTCAGATGCTGATAAAGATAAAAAGCATGTGTCTGTTTTTGAAAAATAGCTTTAAATTGAAGATATTTGCTACGATATTCATCCCTGCTTTTTTCTGCCTTTTGCAATGCTTCTTTTACAGTAAGAAGCTCTTGTTGCAAAACATCAGACGGGGCAGGTGTCTTATCTGCAGGAACAGATATATTTTCCTGAAATAAATCATTCGTCATAAGTATTAAGTACCCCCATACGTTTTTATGTATATTTGACCATGGAATATAAAATTATTATAACGTATTCTAAAATACTATGTAAAGATGAAAGTAGAAAAGATACTGTAAATTGTTAAGTCTTTTTTGCGGTATGTCGAAATATACAATAGAAAATGTGTAAAACCAGACAGATAAGAGGTAGCCATGGAAATTCAGAATATATCAGTTTACAGGAAACAGGAAAAGGAAGAAAACGGAACATTTGGGCAGCAGAATTTCCTTTCCATCGGTAAAAAAGGACAGATCTTACAGGGAACACTGACAAGTGTCACAGATCGTATTACGATTCAGATCAATGGTGTTGAGATTGCGGTTGGAAAGAATGCGGTCAAAGAACCAAAAGAGGGACAGGTGCGTGATTTTCAGATCACAGATGTGTCAAAAGACAGTATTACCTTAAAAGACATGAGCAATGTGACAGACACAAGTTCGGTTCGGGCAATGAAGCGTACGAGTGTTTCTAACAGTACAAAGAGTTTTGCCGATACCCTTTCCGACAGTCAGAAGACAGCACAGGATAAGACACAAAAAAGTGAAAGCCTTGCCATCTTAAACGGAGAAGATTATCGGGAAGTAGAAGAGTCAGAGGGTTCTTTTGAAAAGACGAATCAGGAATGTATCGAAAGAGCCGTAGAACGCATTAAAGAGCAGAAAGAATGGAAAGCAGACCGTTTACAGGATTATAAAGAGCAAAGACAGGAAGTAGAAGAAAGCCGCAAAAAGATGCAGGCAGAAGGATTTGCAAGCCAGAAGACAGAAGCACAGGTCCGCAATGCTTTAGAAGATGCAGGCATTCCAACGACAGAGAATAATATGGCAAAAGTCATGACCGCAATGGGCATGAGCAGGGAAGCACTTTCCATTGATGACAGTACGAAAGCGTATATTGTCGGTCAGGATCTTTCTCCTACGATTGAAAACCTGTATCAGGGTAAATATTTTGGGAATAACCGGTCCGTATCCGGCGAAACACAGGAACAGGAATTTACAGCATATCAGGATCAGATTGAAAAGATCCTTGCAGATTCCGGTCATACATCGCAGACAGATTATGAGAATGCAAAATGGCTTTTTGCCAATGAATTTCCGATCGATCAGAATTCACTGGATAAATTGAGCATATTAGAAGATATTCAGGCAAATATGACACCGCAGAATGTGCTGACACAGATTATTTATGCGATGCTTTCCGGAGCACAGCCCAAAGATGCCGTTATGGATGACAGCCAATTTACGGCAGCGGTATCGGTTGTTAATGCTTTTAATGATGTGACAGATGAAGCATTGATAAAGACAGCTGATTATGTGTTAAAAAATGCACAGACAGAGTGGGAACAGTTACAGAATGGTATGGTACAGCAGACAGGAGGCAGTGTTGAAATAGAAGTGAATCTCGAACTGCTTTTGAAGATGCAGCCGGAAACTGCAGATGCAGCGAAAGAGATCGTGATCCCTACGGTATATGCCAATGGAATGACACAGGAAGAAATGATGCAGGTAACGTTGAAACGACAGCTTGCCGAGATCCAGCAAAAGCTTACGGTATCTTCTGTTCTGACAATGGAGCAGAAAGGAATTTCCATTGATACGGCTTCACTGGAAAATATCATACAGAATCTGCGTGAAATGGAAAAAGCATATTATAACAGTCAGGTATCTTCGGATCAGAATGTATCGGATACCGATGGCTCTCTGGAACTTTTGCAAGAAACATTAGCAAAGACAGACGATATTGCGAATGCTCATGCAGCGGTGCTTGGAAGCAGTGTCAGAAAGCAGCTTCTTTTAACAGTCAACGAATTGCATGCAGCGACAGGGAGCAAAGTGCTTCAGAAAACAGAGTGGCTTGGAACTTATGAAACGGTCAGCACGCAGGTACGTCCTGATCTTGGTGATTCGATCCAAAAAGCTTTTGGAAACATTTCTTCCATCTTACAGGATCTTGGACTGGAAGATACAAAGACAAATGAACGTGCTGTTCGTATTCTTGGTTATAACAGCATGGAGATCACAAAGGAAAACATCGATGAAGTTAAAATTCTGGATCAGAAAGTAAATCATCTTCTCGAACAATGTAGGCCGACAACCGTGTTATCTTTGATCCGTGAAGGAAAGAATCCGCTCGATATGCCGATTGATGAATTGAACCGGGAATTAGAACGGATCAATGAAGAAAACGGTGTGACAAAAGAAGAAAAATATTCCCGATTTATCTGGCAATTAGAGAAAAAGGGAGAGATCACACAGGAAGAACGAAGCGGTTATATCGGCATGTACCGTTTGCTGAACCAATTACAATCTATGGATGGCGCACAGATCGGAGCTGTTCTTGAAACGGGTTCGGATGTGACGCTTGGCAGTCTTTTGACACAAGGCAGGATCAAGAAGGGAAATGGCATTGATCAGGTGATCGATGAGGAACATGGATTTACAGATGTAAATAAGACGAAGGAAAGTATCAGTGACCAGATTGATAAAGGTGTTCAGGCAGCATATTATCAAACGATGATACAGGAAATGGTACAGGATATCTCACCGGACATTTTGCAGGAAATGACAGATGGAGAAATGGAAGCATTTCTTGGTACATCTGTTGAGCAAATGTGGGAACAGACCAAACAGAATACCCATGGTAATGACAGCAAAAAAGAATATTTTGAAGAGCAGGCACAGGAGATCCGTGAGGTTTTTGCAGATAGTGAGCAAGTGCAGGAATACGTTTCGAATCTGAATGTGGAAAATACGATTGAGAATATCATTGCAGCAGGCAATGTTTTAGAAAACGGATATTCGGTTTACCGCGAAGCAGATAAGAGAAAGAACATTCTTGACAAAGAGAAGCAGGAAGAGTTCGATGATACTGTGGATTCCTTTACAGAGCATATGGATTCCGAAGAAATTTTGGACGCACAATGCCAAAAAGCAGAAAAAATTATAGAAGAAGTCCTTGCGAAATCATACGAACAGTCCGATATAACAATTGAGGACTTAAAACAGTTAAAGCAGTTAAGTCGTGGGATGCACTTTATCGGTGCGATCCGTCAGGAAAAAAGTTATGATATTCCGATCCGTACAGAGGATGGGATTACATCTTTAAATCTAACAATAATCCGTGGAGCCAAGGAATCAGGGAAGATTCAGATATCTATGGAAGATGAGGTATTTGGTGACGTATCAATCGAATTTAAAGTATCACAGGATACGGTGCAGGGATTGATATTATGTGATCAGAGACAGGGCTTTGAAATGCTGAAAGATCAAAGAGAAGCTTTAGAAAATAATCTGATACAGGCAGGATACCAAGTCAGGGACATTTCTTATGGAATGGATTTCAAGTCAAGAAATGAGATGCTAAAAGAAAAAATAACACAGGGACAGGCAGATACAGGAAGCTTATATCGTGTATCAAAGATACTTGTCCGTTCTGTTGTGACAGCGATGAAAACAAAATGATCTCTCGGAAGTTTCTGAATGAAAAATTTCGAGAGTACATCAAAGTGACAGGGAGGAAAATTTCATGAGAATCAACCATAATATTTCAGCACAATGGGCAAATACAAACTTAAAGCGTGCAGACCGCAGAATGAGTTCGGCATTACAAAGTTTAAGTTCCGGTTATAAGATCAACAAGGCAGCAGATGATTCTGTTGGTCTGGCAATTTCCAATAAAATGCGTGCGCAGATCCGTTCTTTGGATCAGGCATCACGTAATGCAGATGATGGTGAGTCAATCATCCAGACAGTAGACGGATCGTTAGCAGAGATCCAAAAGGTAGTACAGAGACTTCGTGAATTAAGTGTACAGGCAGCCAGTGATACATATGTTATTGATGATAGAGATTCGATGCAAAAAGAAATGAACTCTTTAATGGATGAGATTGATCGTATTGCCAGCACAACAGAGTTTAACGGAAAAGGTCTGCTTGACGGATCTTCTTCCAGAGCGACAACATCAACGAACTATATCTTTAGCGTAGCCAGCGTATCAGAGCAGGTTAAGGCAGCTGATTATGATATTGAACTGACCGGACAGGCATCAAATGCAACTGCATCGATTGAATATACGATTCCTGCTGATGGTAAATCTACAATTGAGATCAATGGAGTTTCAATCGAGATTGAATCAACCGATACCTCTGATGATGTAAAAGAAAAGGTTTTGGCAGTTTGTAACAAGATGGAGATTGATGTGTCGACAGGTAATGCTGCCAATTCATTTAATCTGGCAACCAAGGCTGCAGGTTCGTTGCAGTCGATCACATACAGATCATTTAATGATACGGAAACGCAGGTGACACGCGGTACGGATGCGCAGGTAAAATTGACAGACCGGAATGGTAATATTTTGACTGACGGTATTGCTTATCATGGTAATGGTGAGTTGGTTACGATTTCGGATAATTCCGGTTTCGAGATGAAAGTGCGTATCAATCCGGCAGGTGCAGTAGGTCAGACCAGCGAATTACATGTTTATGATGGCGGTTCCATGCAATTACAGATCGGTGCAAATGAACATCAGGATATCAGGATTGATTTTCCTGAACTTTCCTGTCTTACACTTGGCTTAAGAGAAGCAGATGGAGATAACATGGCAAATGTATGCTCACAGCAGGGAGCATCCAACGCAATTACAGTATTTAGTGATGCAAGTGCACAGATATCTGCATATCGTTCCCGCCTGGGGGCATATGAGAATCGTTTGGAGACAACCGTATCCAGCCTGGATGTCAGCAGTGAGAATATGACAGATTCGATGTCAAGAATTCTGGATACCGATATGGCAGTTGCAATGACAGAATATACACAGTCATCGGTATTGTCACAGGCAGCTACTTCTATGCTTGCTCAGGCAAATAACCGTCCACAGCAGATCATGAGTCTGTTACAGGGTTGATCATTATAGGAAAGAACGGGCAATAGCCACTGTGGTAGGAGCATCATTTACTGCATAAAAAGAGGCAGGTGCTTTGTAAAGTGGAAATGTGCGTTGGAAACAGAAGTGTCAAAAGAGGATATCATTTCTCTTTTGGCACTTTGCTATATCAGAGAATGCCCGGAGTTTTCGGAATGTTTGTCGGCAGCAGGCAATAGGATAGACATAAGATGTTTTGCATAGAATGTACTCTCAAAAATTTTCGTATAGAAGATCTGAGAGTATATTGAAATGGAAAAGAGGATTGATATGACACAGACACAGAAAAAAGAATATACAGCAAGAGTCGCACAGGCGAATCGGAGCGAATTAGTAGTTATTATTTATGAATTGTTTTTTATTGCGATGGATGAAGCAGAGCAGGCATTCAAGAAAGGAAAACTTGAAGAGGGTGTCAAAGAGATCAAGAGAGCAGAAGGTTTTTTGCAGGAATTGATGGGAAGCTTAGATAAACGTTATGAGGTTGCTCAGAACCTGATGAATCTGTATCGCTATGTTTATGAACAGTTGATCTTTTCGGTGATCCGAAGAAAAATGGTTCATGCAGATACAGTGCGTGAAGTAATGGGAAAATTAAAGGATGCATTTATCGAAGTCGCAAAAGAAGACGATTCGGCACCGGTTATGGAAAATACACAACAGCTTTATGCAGGATTAACATATGGAAAAGGTGCATTAAATGAAGTGTTGCTTTCAGATGATGCAGATAACCGAGGTTACAGGATCTGATCATTGTTAAAATCATAAAAGGAATCAGACAGCAGTACAATGAGGATAGGATGCGATATAAAAAATAAGCAGTACAAAGTAGTTGTCTGACAGGATAGAAGAAAGGAGATATATGAAAGACAGAGCAGCGGGAGTGTTACTGGCGATCAGTAGTTTACCTTCTAAATATGGAATTGGTACGTTAGGAAAAGAAGCGTATCATTTTGTGGATCAGTTAGCAAAAGCAAACCAGCGGTACTGGCAGGTACTTCCGGTAGGACCGACCAGTTACGGAGACAGTCCGTACCAGTCTTTTTCGGCATTTGCGGGAAATCCGTATTTTATTGATCTTGAGATGTTAGAAGAAGAAGGACTTTTAAAAAAAGAGGATATGGAAGCATATGACTGGGGTGACTCCTTAGCATATGTGGATTATGAAAAAATATATAACAATCGTTTCTCGGTGTTAAAAAAGGCATACAAAGCAAGTTCTTTTCAGAAAGAAAAGGAATATCGCAAATTTGTCAAAGAAAATACCTACTGGCTGGAAGATTACAGCTTATATATGGCACTCAAATTTTATTTTGGCGGTATAGAATGGGATCAATGGGAAGATGAGATCCGTATGCACAAAAAATCTGCGGTAGCACATTATACGAAACTGTTACAGAGTGAGATTGGCTTTTGGAAATTCTGTCAGTATAAGTTTTATTCCCAGTGGAAAAAGCTAAAAAAATATGCAAATAAAAAAGACATTAAGATCATTGGAGACATTCCTCTTTATATGGCGCTTGACAGTGCGGATGTCTGGGCACATGGAGAGCTTTTTGAACTAGACGAGCGAAAGAAGCCGATTCATGTAGCCGGAGTGCCACCGGACTGCTTTAGCGAAGATGGACAGTTGTGGGGCAATCCAATCTATAACTGGAAGAAAATGGAACACACAGGTTTTGCATGGTGGTATCAGAGAATGCGTTCGAATGCGAATCTGTACGATGTGATCCGCATTGATCATTTTATTGGAATTGTAAATTACTGGTCGATCCCGGCAGACAGCCGGACTGCGATCAATGGTAAATGGAAAAAAGGACCGGGCAAAAAGCTGACCAAAGTGATCAAAAAAGCAACGAAAGGAGCTTCGATCATTGCCGAAGATCTTGGTGTTGTCGGGGAAAATGTCAGAGCATTGATCCAAAAGACCGGATGGCCGGGTATGAAAATCCTTCTTTTTGCATTTGATGATGAAAATGGAGCAAATGAATATCTGCCACATAATTATGCATCTGAGAATTGCATCGTATATGGCGGTACGCATGACAATGATACGATTGTCGGATATTATAAAGAAAAAAGCGACGAAGAGATCAAGTTTGTAAAGCAATATCTTGGGATCAGTAAGAGAGAAGATCTTCCGAGAGCAATGATCCGCTGCGGTTATGCCAGTATTGCAAAAACGGCAGTTTTCCAGATGCAGGATATCCTAGCATTAGACAACAGTGCAAGGATGAACTGCCCGTCAACGGTTGGTACCAACTGGAAATGGAGAATGTTACCAAATCAGTTTACGGCGGATCATATACGTTTTTTAAAGAAAATGTGCCGTTTGTACAATCGTTGAGAAAACGCTTGACAAAGAAAAATATCTGCTATAAGATAACTACAATGCGTTGATGAGAAGAGTAGATTATATGCGTGGCTTTAGAGAGAGATGCAGTCAGAACATGGCTTGCTGTGAGCATCTTAGCACAAAATAATTGAAGACTACCTCGGAGTGGCTCCAATCCAGCCCGGAAGACACCGTTATCGTCTGTGAAGTTGCGATGATGCAGAAAAAAGCTGTTTTCATCGAATAAGGGTGGAACCGCGAAGAGTATTCGTCCCTTCTGGCAAGTTTTGTCAGAAGGGACTTTTTTCATGGAATGGGAAAATGCTCGTATAGTGGTGGTGCATCAGTAGGAATTGTTATAGCAATTCTGAAAACGTAAAATATTGACGTTACATTTTGTCTTAACAGAAATGGAGGAAAAAAAGATGAAGATTACGTTAAAAGATGGCTCTTTTAAAGAGTATGATCAGGCTATGGCAGCGATTGACATAGCAAAAGACATTAGTGAAGGACTTGCAAGAGTTGCCTGTGTGGCAGAAGTAGATGGCAATGTAGTTGACTTACGAACTATTATTGATAAAGACTGTACCTTAAACATTTTGACATTTGATTCTGAGGAAGGAAAGAAAGCATATCGCCATACCTGTGCTCATGTGCTTGCCCAGGCGGTTAAGAATTTATATCCTGATGCAAAGCTTACGATCGGACCTGCGATCGACAATGGTTACTATTATGATTTTGATATGGAAAGCTTAGATCGTGCTGCTTTGGATGCGATCGAAAAAGAGATGAAAAAGATCATCAAGAAAGGCGATAAATTAGAGCGTTTCGAGTTATCCAAAGAAGAAGCGATCGAATTAATGACAAAGCGTGATGAACCATATAAAGTAGAAATGATCAAAGAACATCCTGATACTGACACATTGACATTCTACCAGCAGGGCGATTTTATTGAGTTCTGTGCGGGACCACATCTGATGTCAACTAAGACGATCAAAGCATTTAAGCTGACATCTTCTTCCGGTGCATACTGGAGAGGTGATGAAAAGAACAAGATGCTGACACGAATCTATGGTACTGCATTTAATAAAAAAGCAGATCTGGATGCTTACTTAGAACATTTAGAAGAGATCAAAAAGAGAGATCATAACAAACTCGGCCGTGAGATGGAGCTTTTCACAACAGTGGATGTAATTGGTCAGGGACTTCCTTTGATCATGCCAAAGGGTGTGAAGATCATTCAGAAAATGCAACGCTGGATTGAAGATTTAGAGGATAACGAATGGGGCTATGTCCGTACCAAAACACCTTTGATGGCAAAATCAGACCTGTACAAGATCTCAGATCACTGGGGACATTACAAAGACGGTATGTTCATTCTTGGTGAAGACGATGAAGATGAAAACGGAAACAGCGTATCAGGAAAAGATATCTTTGCTCTTCGTCCTATGACATGTCCGTTCCAGTATTATGTATACAAAGCCAGCCAGAAATCGTATCGTGATCTTCCATATCGTATGGGTGAGACATCTACGCTATTCCGTAATGAAGATTCCGGTGAAATGCATGGTCTGACCCGTGTTCGTCAGTTTACGATTTCAGAAGGCCATCTGATCTGTATGCCGGAACAGATTGACGAAGAATTTAAAAACTGTGTTAAACTTGCAAAATATTGCTTAGAGACATTAGGATTAGAAGAAGATGTAACATACCGTATGTCAAAATGGGATCCTGAAAGTCCGGATAAATATCTTGGCGGTGCCGAGGAATGGGATCGTGTCGAAGGTGCAATGCGTGAGATCTTAGATGAGATCGGTCTGGAATATACAGAAGAAGCCGGAGAAGCAGCTTTCTACGGCCCTAAGCTCGATATTCAGGCAAAGAACGTATATGGTAAAGAAGATACAATGATCACGATCCAGCTTGATATGTTCCTTGCAGAGCGTTTTGATATGTATTACATTGACCAGAATGGTGATAAGAAACGTCCTTATATCATTCATAGAACATCCATCGGCTGTTATGAGCGTACCCTTGCATGGCTGATCGAAAAATATGCCGGAAAGTTCCCGACATGGTTATGTCCCGAACAGGTACGTGTCCTTCCTATTTCTGAAAAATATGCAGAATATGGTCAGAAAGTATTGGATGAATTAAAGAAAAACGGTATTGATGCAACAATGGATAACCGTTCTGAAAAGATCGGCTATAAGATCCGTGAGGCACGTCTGGATAAACTTCCTTATATGCTTGTAGTAGGTGCAAAAGAGGAAGAAGAAGGCAAAGTTTCTGTCAGAAGCCGTTTTGCCGGTGACGAAGGCCAGAAAGCTCTTTCTGTATTTATCAACGATATCTGTGAAGAGATCCGTACAAAGAGAATCCGTCCGATCGAAGTAACAGAAGAAGAGAACACCAAAAAGAAATAATCCATCCGAGTGATGATAACGTTAAAAGACTGCTGCTTTGCATGAAACGGTAAAGTGGCAGTTTTTCTTCTCTTTGGATTGCAAAGGAAAATCCGATTTAGTATAATTAGAAGAATAGAAGAAGTAAGTGGAAAGGGGAAAAGGTATGCCACAGCAAACAGTGTCCGGTGTACACAGTATCAAGAGTGGAAGCTATGCGATACTTGGTATGAATATCGGTATGAGTATCGGTATGCTATATGCATTCTGGGCAGATTTTAATAATCTAGGTAAATTTATCAGCTATCTCTTTTTGGGATTGCTTGTAGGCTTTTGTATTGGTAGTTTTATCAGAAGAAAGATATCCAATGCATCGATTGAATTTTTAGAGGAGATGGAGCCAGAGACCGATCAGATTAAAAATTATCTGATGGAAACGATCCATATCGATCATTCAGATCCTGCGATCATAGAAAAGACAAAAGAAGTGATCGCTCCTATTGATGAAACATTACAAAAGAATTACAGCGAATATCTGGATGGAATCTCACTTTTTCAGGAACGATATGCCCAAATGGTCATGATGACAGAAAAAGAGCTTGCCAATCTGCGTAAAGAATGGGAAAAAGAACATGCCGATATCATGCCAAAGACGAAAAAAGAATGTGAGAAATACTGGGAGCATGTAGAGACAGGTTTTCAGCAATGGCAAAAAGATGCGGCAAAAGCAGTTTTTACATTTGTCAGGGATGAGATTTCTCATTCATTTGATATCGGAGCAGACGTTGTTACCGTAAAAGCGTCAGAGGTCTTAAAAGAAAAAACAGGTATCTGTCATGCAAAAGCCAATCTGTTGGCAGCAATGCTTCGAAGTATAGGAATCCCATGTGGAATCTGCTTTGAATATCTTCATTTTTCAAGAAGAGAGAATGCGTATTGTTTGCATGCGTTCAATGCGATCTATCTGGATATGGAATGGATCTTTGTCGATGCCCGTGGCAACAAAGATGGTGTTGATGCACAGTTTGAAGCAGAAGGAGAGCCTAAGCTTGCTTTTTTGCCTGATGAAAAGAGAGGCGAATATTTTGTCAACGGAATCTTTGTCGCACCGCATGAAGAGACCATGCAATGCTTAGAAGAAAGTAATACAATCGAAGAAGTGATGGATACATTACCATATGGTGATGGCAGTCTTGTAGAAAGAATGCAACCACATTATGAAGAAGTTTAAAAGGTAAAAAGTATAGTACAATATGGATATACAAAAGACAGAGAATGTAAAAAGTATAACAGGATGTTAATTCTAAAAATATATATTTTTAGAATCGTTTCAATGAAAAACTTTGAGAAGGATTTTTGATATACAAAAATGGAAGCAGTCTGTCGAAAATTCAGTCGAAAGGATTTGTTTCGAGAAGATTTCAAGAGTATATAGAAAAAGGAGGACTATAATATGCCATTTATTAATTCAAAAGTAACCGTAAAGATGTCACCGGAAACAAAAGAAAGAGTAAAAAGCCGTTTAGGAGAAGCAATCGCGATCATTCCCGGCAAATCGGAAAGCTGGCTGATGGTCGGTTTTGAAGATGGATATGATCTGTATTTTAAAGGAAATCGGGACAAGGAAACCGCTTTTGTAGAAGTCAAGATCTTTGGCTCGGCAAGTGCAGATGTCTATGATCAGATGACAGGTGCGATCTGTAAGATCTTTGAAGAAGAATTACAAATTCCGGCAGACCGTATTTATGTTAAATATGAAGAAGTAGCCAACTGGGGCTGGAACGGAAATAACTTTTAATAAAGCAGAGGATGGAAAAAGCATTGGATAAGATACAGATATTAATGTCAACGTATAATGGGGAAAGATATTTAAAGGAGCAGCTTGATTCGATCTTAGAGCAGGATTGCAAAGACAAAGGGATCGAATGCACATTGCTTGTTCGTGATGATGGTTCAAAAGACGGAACGCAAAAGATATTAGAAGAGTATGCCAAGAAGTATTCTACACATATAGAATGGTATCAGGGTGAAAACAAAGGTGTGATACAAAGTTTTTTTGAATTGTTGCAAAGAGCAGACGATACGGCATCTTATTATGCGTTCGCCGATCAGGATGATTTCTGGATGCCTGACAAGATATCTTCCGGTATCAGTAGCATTCAGAAGTTAGAGCAAAAAGAAGACGGCAGACCTTATCTGTATTGCTGTAAACCAATGCCGGTCAATGAGAAATTAGAAGAACTGGACTCCCAGATCAAGCGGCCTGTGATGCGTACAGGGTTTGGCAATGCATTGATCGAAAATATTGTAACCGGCTGTACAGCTGTCTTTAATCGGACACTGCGTCAGATGGCTATAAAAGAATTGCCGGAGTATACCTTTATGCATGACTGGTGGCTGTATCTGATCGCAACCTGCTATGGCAGTGTCGTTTATGATGAGACACCACATATCAAATACCGTCAGCATGGAGATAATGCTGTGGGTAACAATGTCAGTTTGTTGCATGAATTCTGGGACAGACTGCGCCTTTTTCAGAAGAAAAAGCATAATGCAAGCCGTCAGGTTACAGAATTTTTGCGTATCTTTGATACAGACAGTTTCGACACGATAAAAGAAGGACAAACGGCTCGTGTGACAGAGCATTTGGCACTGGCCAGAGAAATGGTACAGGCACGAAAGCATTTTATGAAACGAATCCGTCTGCTTAGAAAACATAAAATATACCGCCAGAGAAAAGGAGATCATAGAGTGTTTATGCTTTTCCTTCTTATTGGTATGTATTGATCCTACAGGAGAAGAAAAAGAGAAATGGAATATGATTTTTTGCAGCAATTTGCCAAAAGAATGAACAGCGTCGGAATGTATGCGATGCTTATGAAAAACAGTTGGCAGAAAACAACATGGAAAACATTTGATATTGAGTCTGTGGAAGAACAGCTTAATATCATTTTTTCTGTATTGCTCTATATGATGGAACAGTCGTTAGAAGAAGAAATCTGTACAATAGATGATATTGCCGCTTATCTGGATGATATATGCAATCATTTTTTCAGAAAGCGGTATTCTTTTGAACAAAGCAATGCATTGGCGGATTTTATTGTAAACGTTGTCTTATCGGATGAAGGCCGGGCAATGTATTTTCCGTGTTTTGATTTTGAGAAAAAAGAGTATATCGATACGCATATCAGTTATATCGAAAACAGAGTTGTTTATCTGGAAGATCAGACCAAAAGAACCTCATATAAGCTGACCGATCAGGGGTATAACTTAATCCTTTCTACATTAGAAATGGAAGGAAATATGAAGCTTAGTGTGCATGAGATGATCTTTCGGATGCATCTGGAACGTTCTACTTATGACCGGGCATTAGAAGAGATCAAACATATCTTTAATCTGTTACAGATCCGCCTTCAAAAGAACGAGGAAGCATTAAACAGGATACGACGCAACGCCTTGGAATATTCGGTAGCGGAATATCAGAAATTACTGGAAGAAAACTTGGAAACGATCGAACATACACAGGATGAATTTGAAGGATTTGCAAAGCTGGTTCGCAAGCGCACACTGGAGTTAGAACAGGCAAATATCAATGTAAAAGTATTAGGAAAAGAAGATGCCAAAAAGCTTTCCGATCTACAAAAGATCGAACGATATTTGCAAGATGCATTGGCAAAACACCAAAAGATCCTCGGAATGCATTTTGACTTAAAAGAATTATATACCAGAGAATTGGAACAGTTGTCACAGATGGCTATGATCAAACGTTTTTCTCTGCGCAAAGAACTTTTTGACAAAGTGATCGAGCATCCGGGGAGGCTTACCAATCTCGAATATTTTCTGCGTCCGCTTTTTATGCAGGATCCTAAGAAAATCTATAACTTAAACCGCTGTCTCGAACCGCAGAAAGTGATCCGAAAAGAAAAGGAAGAAGAGACACAGGAATTGATCGAATTCGATGCAAAAGAGTTTGAAGCCGAGAAAGAACGAAAAGCAAGAAAACGTCTGCAAAAGTATAAAGAAAGCCTGCAAATGATGCTGGAACTTGCATATATAAAAAAGACAATTACCTTAAAAGAGATTGCCGGTCGGGAAGCTGCTATTCAGAAAAAAATTGTTTGTGAGGTCGGTATTTTTAAAGAAATCATGGTAGAACTGATCAGAAACAAAGAAATCGACCTTGTTGCACTACAGCAGGAGAAAAAGGAAAGTTTTGATGACAATTCTTTGCAATTTCATTTACAGGAAATGATTTATGAGATTATAAAAGAACACGGCTGGAGTGCCACAGACATTATAGTCGAAAGAATGGAACCACAGGAAACAGTTACTTTTGAAAATGTACCGGATCGTGAGAATGCGCTTACTACGATACGCTGCTCGAATGTAAGTATTACGATAGCATAACTTTAACAGGCATTAAAAAATGTTTTGTGTAAAGCAATATCGCAACCTGAATAACCGGAAAATGGAATGAGAAAAACTTTGTATTTGTGATTTACCGTTTACAACTTGAGAAAGGAATGCAAAAATTTTATGGCATATGAAATGGAAGAGATACAGCAGAGTCAGGAAATCTTTTATCTGTTGTTAAAAGAGCATGAAATCAAAGAAGAAAATGAGAAAGAACTTTTTCGTGCCTATACACAAAATAATCATGTGATGAATCTTGTAAAAAGTCAGGCGACGGCAGCCGAAAGTCTGGTGGAACGTTATGGAGATGTGATCTATCTGATCCCTAAAGAAGAAAACGAATATTTAGGATTTACAAAACAGGAATTAAAAGCACAGCTTTGTCGTTCGAATGCAACAGACAAAGATTATTACCTGTCTCAATTTGTGATCTTAGTGCTGTTGACGGAATTTTATGATGGTCAGGGAAGCAGCAGTAAATCAAGAGAATATATGAAAGTCGGAGAACTTTTGAATCTTGTGTCGGATTATTTAGTCGAAGCCGGAGAAAATATGGAACCGGAGGAAGAAGAAAAGACAGGACTTGCTTTCCTTAATATGTTAGAAGCTTATAGCGCATTACGAAGTGATGAGCATGGTTCTAAAGCACGTACCACAAAAGAAGGCTTTGTTTATCGTGTTTTGCAATTTTTACAAAAGCAGGGACTGATCCATTATGTAGAACGTGATGAAATGATCATGACAACGAAAAAGTTAGACCGTTTTATGGACTGGAATCTTTTGAACCAGAACCATTATGACCGGGTACAAAAAGTGCTTGCGGTATGGAAGGAGGATGACAATGAGTAAGATCAATGCAATTCGTCTGATCAATCTGAATTATAACAATGATTCGATCCGGATTGCCGATGAGACATTTCGGATGAATGGAGAAAATACGTTGTTATCTTTACGTAATGGTGGCGGGAAAACGGTTCTGGTACAGATGATGACAGCTCCTTTTGTACATAAAAGATATCGTGATACAAAAGATCGTCCGTTTGAAAGTTATTTTCAGACTAATAAACCGACATTCATTCTCGTAGAATGGGAACTGGATGCAAAAGAAGGCTATGTCCTGACCGGCATGATGGTCCGAAAGAACCAAAATGTGTCGGAATTACAAAATCCGGAGAAATTAGAGATCATCCAGTTTATCAGCTATTACAGGGAAAATTGTGAGCGTGATCTGTATCATTTCCCGGTCATTGACAAAAAAGAAGATCATATGACGTTAAAAGGTTTTGTGCAATGTAAGAAGCTTTTTGAAAATTATAAGAAAGAATTTCCAACAGAGTTTTTTGTCTATGATATGAGCCAGCCGGCACGCACAAGACAATACTTTGATCAGCTTCATCAATATGGAATTCATTATAAAGAGTGGGAAGGGATCATTAAGAAGATTAATCTCAAAGAATCAGGTCTTTCCGAACTTTTTGCCGATTGTAAGGAAGAAAAAGGATTGGTGGAAAAGTGGTTCTTAGATGCGATTGAAAATAAATTAAACAAAGAGACTAACCGCGTGCGGGAATTTCAGACATTGATGATGAAATACATTCGTCAATACCGTGAAAACCAGACAAAGATCGAACGTTTAGAAAATGTATCTTCGTTTCAAAAAGAAGCATCTGCCTTACAGCAGGATGCAAAAGAATATCTTTCGATGACAAAAAGCCGTTATGACAAAGAGGACAGACTGAGTGCATTTTACCGGGAATTAGTCTGTCTTTGTCAGAAAGTACAGGAACAGGAAAAGCAGACTTTCTCACAGATGGCTGCTTTGAAAGAACGATCGACACAGGTATTGTATGAGCAGATCTCATATGATATCTATCGACAGCAGAACCTTCTTTTGGATCATGAAAGACAAAAAGAAGCATTGCAAAAAGAGCAGGAGCAGCTTTTCACAGAGCAAAGAAAAGTACAAAAAGAAAAAGCAATATCCGATGCCTACGAGCTGTTCAAAGAACAAAAAGATGCCAGAGAAGATATCAAAACATTTTCGAGTCATTTGGAATTTTCAAACAAAGACAGGACACAAAAAGATGCCGAAAGAGAGCGTCTGGGTGCCATTCTGGCTGCGCAATATCTTGCATTGGCACAGAAAAAAGAAGCAGAGTTAGAACAGCAGAAAGAGGAATATTCTACGGATGTAGAAAAAGAAAAAGAGCTTACTCATATGACAGAGGAAGCCAAGAAAGAACAACAAAGCATACAGCTTGAAATTGCAAAATGCAACGAAGCGATCCGGTCTTTTGATACAGCAGAAGAGCAATTTGCAAAGCAATATGATAAAGCTTTGGTTCGAAATATCTTAGGAGAATATTCAGAGCAGGCAGTTCGTCAGATGCAGGAAGAAATTGCACAAAAAAAGAAGGATAAGAAGCAAAAACGCATACTTATATTGCAACAAAAGAACCAGACGGAAGAAGCATTTTATCATACAAGCCGTGCGTTAGAAGATCTGCACAGCAGACAGTTAGATCTTTTTAAGCAGATAGAAAGAGCGGCTGCAAAAAGAGAAGATATCGAGCAGGAATATCAAAGCAGGGCAGATATTTTGCAACATTTAGAATTATCGGAATCTGCTTTTTATGATACCGGTCTTTTGTTAGATGAAATTCAAAAAAAGATTGATAAAACAGCTGCTGTCAAAAGAAACTTAGAACGTGAAAAGGAAGTCTTGTTACAGGGAAAAGAAAACTTGAAAACAGGGATGACAACAACGCTTTCACAGGAATTTGTTTCTTTTTTAGAACAACAGGAGATCCCGGTTGTTTATGCAGCACAATGGATCGAACAAAACATTTCGGACAGTAAAAAGAAAAAAGAATTATTTGCACAAAATCCTTTTCTGCCTTATGCACTCTTGATGAAGCAAGAAGAAGTACAAAAGCTTGCTTTGGCAGGAGAAAAAAGAATGCTTGCCTTTCCGCTGCCGATCGTGGAGTGGGAGAAGTTAGAACAGTATCGTTTCTCTACACAAAAAGGGCTGACTACGATAGATTCTATTCATTTTTATACCTTTTTTGAAGATGTCATCCTTACCAAAGAAGAGAGAGAAGAAAAAGAAAAAAGTTATGACAAAAGGATCAAAAAAATACAGGAAAAGTGGACGATCCGCAATGAAGAATACGAAAAATATCTTGCACAAAAAGATATGATCGGCAAACAGACGTTAGAGGCAGACAGCTTAAAACGGGCGCAAAAAGAGTGGCAGCAATTAAAAAAGAAAGAAGAGGCTTTACAGGGAGAAGAGCATTTATTGAGTAAGAAGAGCAATACTCTTTTTGAAGAACAAAAAGTAAAGCAGGAAGAACTGTTAGAAACACAAAAAGAATTGCAATTAGCGATGCAACAGGAAGAGGCATTACAAGAATGGCTTGCTGCCTATAAAAGTTATCAAAAGCAGCGAGAGAAAAAAGATACTTTGTCAGAACGTCTGAATCTGTCATCACAGCAAAACAGCGAGCAGCAAAAAGAACTGCTTTCTTTACGGGAGCAATGCAAAGAAGAAGAGCAGGCGATTTTTTTACAGGAGCTTTCTCTTGAAAAATTGCAGAAAGAAAAAGAGAAATATTCTTCTTATCAAAATGATAAAGAGACAGAAGAAGTCACACTTCTTTCAGAGGATGTATTAGCAGAATGCAAAGCCGGTTTTGAAGCATTAGGAATGGATTCACATCAGGAAAAAGCAATGTTAGAAGAACAGCTTGCAAAGGCAAAGATTCGTTTGGAAAGACATAGTAAAGCATTAGAGAAGCTTTTAAAGAAACATCATCTGACAAAGGAAGAAGTACAGGAAAACTATCGTCCTTCTTTTGTAAAAAAGATGGAGGCAAAGCAGGAAGAGCTTTCTAAGAAAGAAAATGCATTAGTACAAAATTTACAGACAGAAGTCGCACAGATTGCGGTTGCAAAGTCACGTATCAGTGATCTGAAAGAGAAACTTCATCTGAAATGTAATCAGACAGAACCATTGCCGAAAGAAAAGGTAGGAAGCAGTAATTTTGAACAGAGAAAAGAAGAAAACCGGCAGGAATATATCCTGCTAGACCGGAAGAAAGAGGAATTGCAAAGAAGAAGGCTTTCTTACGAAAACAGTATACAATCCCTTGCTGATTTTAAAGACAAAAAGATGCGTCAGGAATGCACCTTCAAAGAAGATTTTCTGACCATGGAAATCAGACAGACAGAAGATTTTCGAAGTGCATTGTGGAAAGAGTATATGCTGAGTATGAAAAAGGAGCAGGAATCACGTGATCAGATTACAAAGCAGCTTCATCTTCTGCTTTGTACCAAAGAATTCATGGATGATTTTTTTGCAAAACCATTGCATGCATTGAGTAGTCTGACTTTGGATGCATCTGCTTTCTTGCGACAGCTTGAAATGATCATAGAGTCTTATGAAAGCCTGTCGGAAAAGTTAAAGATCGATATTGCAATGATTCAGAAAGAATGCGAACATTTAGCAGGACTTTTATTGGAATATGTAAAAAATATTCATCAAAACCTTGGAAAGATCGATCGTAATTCAACGATCACGATTCATGGCAAAGAAATCAAAATGTTAAAGATCCATTTGCCGGATTGGAAACAGAATGAAGAAGCCTATCGGATCAATCTCGAGGATCTGGTGACTACCGTAACACAAAAAGGACTTGCGTTGTTAGACAAAAACGAAAACTTAGAAGAAATGACAGGAGTTTATATCAACACAAACAATCTGTATGATACGGTTGTCGGTACCGGAAATGTTGAGATTCTTCTTTACAAGATTGAAGAGCAGAAAGAATACCAGATCAGCTGGTCTGATGTTGCAAAAAATTCGGGTGGAGAAGGTTTCCTGTCGGCATTTATCATTTTAAGCAGTCTGTTACAGTATATGCGATGGGATGATACCGACCTTTTTGCAAACCGCAATGAAGGAAAGGTGTTAGTTATGGATAATCCGTTTGCACAGACGAATGCCAAACATCTGTTAAAACCTTTGATGGATATGGCAAAGAAAACCAATACGCAATTGATCTGCTTGTCCGGTCTTGGCGGTGATTCGATCTACAGCTGTTTTGATAATATTTATGTATTGAATCTGATAACAGCTAATTTTGGGAAAAGCATGCAATATCTAAAAGGGGATCATATGCGTGGAGCAGAACCAAGCACAATGATCGCATCAAGGATTCAGGTAGAGCAGCAAAGCTTATTGTTCTGATGTGGAATGGCAGAACGTATAAAAAGAAAACAGACAGGTCTTATCGATTTAACGATAGGATCTGTCTGTTTTGATTTTTCTTTTACGGAATGATTAAAAATTTCTATCAGAAAAACTCTGCTTTGTGATCATTTCTATAAAGAAGAACGCTTTGTTGCTACAACACGATCTACCGGATATTTGCAAGAAGAATACATACTTCCTGAATAGATCGTATATAAGTAACTTCCATAGACGCATACATTTTCTGCTTTTGGTGGAAGTGTTAAAGTTTTTAACTTGCTTCCCTTTAGGATCTGATTGGATTTATTTGGTGCATTCAGATCCGGTTTGAATTTATACAGTTTAGAAATATAGTTAGCCTTTGAAGAGTTTGTCGCGTAGCTGACAGTCATATACATATAGCCGTCTTTGTCAAAAGCCACACCGGTTGTACGGGATGGGATTGCCATGGTATATTTGCTTGTCAGATAACATAAGTTGTTCTGTGTGACAATGCTGTAACCATACATTTTGCTTGAAGCTGTATTGTTTGTCGCACCGATCCAAAGTGTATTATTATAATATGTCATGATATTGACTTTTGTCTGAACCGCAAAGTAGCGCGTATAAGCGTTTAATGTAGAATAGCTGCCACCGCTTGTAACTGCTTTTGTGATAGCAGAGAATGGGAAGTATGCGACTTTGTCTCCTTTTGAGATCCAGATATTCTTACCATCATATGCCATGCAGCTTACATTCGCTTTATTTGGAAGAACTAATGTTGTGATATAAGAATGTGAAGCTCGATTCAGAATATAGATGACCGATTCATCTTTTTTGGTAGAATCGTATGCAGATACTAACATATATCCACCTGCCTGGCAGATTGCTTTTGGAATCATTGTCTTAGAAGCAAAACCTGCGACATTCGTATTTTTTAATCCGGGGATCGCAAAAGATTTTGAATAAGTCATATAAGAAGACAATGCTTTGTATTTTTTATAAGCAGCAGATTTTTTGAATTTTGTCTTATTAGCATATTTTTTTGCACCTTTTGAAGTAGAAGATACGGAAACGGTTTTTGCGGATAAAACTTTTGTAAATGCACTTTCTGTTGTATATCCGTTATTTGTTACATAAGATGTCATTTTAAAATAATATGTCTGTTTCTGGTTCAGTCCTGTTTTTACATATTTTACAGTACTGTTTCCGGAAATCTTCTTTGCTAAGGTATAGGTTCCGTTTGGAGAAGTGCTGTAATAAATGTTATATCCGGATACGCCGTTAATCTTGTTCCAATATAATTTTACACGTTTTGAACCGCCACGGATCGCACTGACAACCGGAGTAGTCGGAGTGGTCAGTAAAGGACTTGCACTAGGTGTTGCACTCGGAGTAATGCTTGGAGATGCACTAGGTATAGAGCTGGATGATGTACCGGGTGTTGCTGATGGCGAAACAGACGGAGATGCACTGATCGCCGGAGTGGTTGCCGCAATTGCCGGTAATGTTGCCGGTGATGCTTTCAAAACAATATCAGCACCGGCAGCCGGTGTAATATCTGCTGCTTTTACATTTGGTACGGAAGAACTTCCGGCAGCAGAAAGAAAAAGTGTGCCGGCTAAAAGCCAGGCAAGTGTTTTTGTCTGATATTTCATATGTAATCCTCATTTCTGCACACATTATTGGTAGACGATCTGCATATTGTGTGCTTTGACACAGATGCGTTATTCCTATTGAAAAGAATAGAAATACAATTATTTATGAAAGATCATAGAAAGCAGATACGATATCTTTTAGGAATCAGATAGGAAAAGTACATTTTTCAATGGTTTGTTTTTGCAAAACAGCTTTTCAATCAAGTACCTGCTTTCCAGATGATATTTGGAGTGTAAAAAGAAATTATGTCAATTTTTTAGCAGAAAGAGTACAAAAATAGTACAGTTTGCTGTTGTCCTTGCATTATAGAAGAATCTTATATATAATGATGATATAGTGGCGAGAGGTTTATGGTCGTTTCTTAGAGGGGCTTTTTTTGGATGTGTTGATGCTTATGATATGGAAGGGGTGAGGCATATGAATACAATACAGACACAAAGCATAGTAAATGGAATTGAACTTGTGTTTTCAGACGACAACACGGAAGTTTATGTCACAATAAAAAATCCTACCATGTCATTTTCAAAAGAAAAAGTATTGAAATATCTAAAAGATATCGGTGTTACAACAGGTATTGATTATGCTGAGATTGATAAAATGCTTGCGGAAAAAGATGCCACAAAAAGATATAAAGTTGCACAAAGTAAAAAGCCTGTGGATGGAAAAGACGGCTGGTTTGAATTCCTTTTTGACACAGATGTATCAACGAAACCAAAGATTTTAAAGGATGGATCGGTTGACTATTCGGAATATGGTAATGTTCCTTTTGTAGACGAAGGAGAAAAGATTGCCATTTACCATCCGGCAGTTCAGGGTGAAGATGGTCTTAGTTTTTCTAATGAGATCATTGTTGCCAAAAAAGGAAAAGATCTTGCCCGTTTAAAGGGAAAAGGATTTTATGCAGAGGGCAACGAATACTTTGCTAAGACACAGGGAAGGGTGACTTACAAAGATGAAAGACTGCTTGTAGAAAATGAGCTGCTGATTGATGGTGATGTGTCACTTGCTACCGGAGATATTAACTTTTCAGGAAATATCCATATTCGCGGTAATGTGCTGACAGGTGTTGTTGTTGCCTCGGCAAAAGGAGATGTCATTGTTGACGGTTATGTGGAAGCCTGCCAGATTTATGCAGGCGGATCTGTTGTTATGAAAAACGGTATGCAGGGAAATGGCAAAGGAAAGATTATTGCCGGGGGCTCTGTATCGGGAAAGTTTTTTGAAAGAGTGACGATCGAATCCGGTATGGATGTACATGCGAATGCGATCATGAATAGTGATATAACGGCAGTGCAGGATATTGTCGTATCCGGCAAATTTGGTATTATCATTGGCGGATGCATAAGAACGCAGCGTCAGGTTACAGCAACGATCATTGGCAATATGTCAGAAGTAAAAACCATTTTGCAGGTCGGAAGTGATGTTGATCTGTATGCAACTTTGTTAGCAAATGAAAAAGATCAAAAAGATCTGAAAAAGGAATATGATAAGATCAATGCAGTTATGAAAAAAGTTGATGAAGCATTACAGGCAGGTGAGAACCGGCAGTTAGAGATGCAAAAAAGAAAGCTTTTACGTGGAAAAATAGAAAAAGAAACACAATTGACAGAAAATCTTAAAAAGAATAAGAAGATCATGGATCAGATTGCGAGATGTTCGCAGGCAAAGATCAAAGTGCAAAAAGCGTTATATCCGGGAACCAGCATTATGATGAATGGTGTAAAAGCGGTTATTTCCGATGAGGCGTATGATGCAGTGATCACTGTGAAAGGAAATGTGATCGAGATCAGTTAATTTCTAAGATAGAGATGCCGCATGTCGAACATTGCGGTTAAAAACAGTTGAGGATTTTATGGAGGTAGAGTAAGATGGATTTTGAGGCAGAATTAGCAAAATTTCAGCCAAGTTTGGATATTGAACAGGCAGAGGATGCCATTTATGGAAACAGTACGACAGATGTAACGGACCTGGTTCAGAGCATTTTGTCAGAAGCAAAGAAAAAAGAGAAAAATAAATCAGTAGAGTGGGTGGAGGAATCATGAACTGTCCAAGATGTAATGCAAAAGTAGCATTTATGAAAGACCGATGTGATAATTGCGGACAGGATTTAAAAACCTACCGCAAAGTTATCAGTTTATCTAATATTTATTATAACAAAGGATTAGAACAGGCAAAGGTAAGAGATTTATCCGGTGCGATCCGATCCTTAAAACAGAGCCTGGAGTTTAACAAACTGAATACAAATGCGAGAAACCTGCTTGGTTTGATCTATTTTGAAGAAGGAGAGATCGTATCTGCTTTAAGTGAGTGGGTGATCAGCAAGAATTTTCAGGAAAAGAATAATGATGCCGATCAATATATGAATGCTATACAGTCAACACCAAACAAGTTAGACTCGTATAACCAGACGATCAAAAAGTATAATTCTGCATTATATTCCGCACAGCATGGAGACGGTGATATGGCGATCATTCAGTTAAAGAAGGTTGTCAGCCTGAATCCTAAGTTCGTGCGTGCACATCAGCTGCTGGCTCTTTTGTATATGATGAGTGGAAAGAAAGATCAGCGTATTCGGGCAAAACGTCTTTTGACCGCTATTCAAAAGGTGGATGTGACGAATACTACAACGATCCGTTACCTGGAGGAACTTTCCGATGTTCATTTGAAAGGTGAGCCGATCGTTAAGAAAGCAGAAGAGAAACCGGAGCCGAGAAAGACGCTTCCAAGGGTAGACGTAGATGCATATAAGACGATCACACCATATAAAGAAGAAAAGCCTTCCGTACTTCCGTTTATTAATGTGATCGTTGGTGTCGTGATCGGTATCGCTTTAATGGGATTTCTGATCATACCGCATATTCAGGCAAAGAAGACGAATCAGGCAAATTCGGAATTCAACAAATACAGCGAAGAAAAAGCAACAAACAGCAGTAATGTTTCTACTATAAAGAATGAAAAGAAACAGCTGGAAAAAGAGTTAGAGACATTAAAGAAAGAGAATGACGAGCTAAAAGGCGGAGACTCCGGAACAAACTTAAAGGATTCTTATGAAGCGTTAGCTTTGGCAATTCGCTATTTCTATGATAAGAAAGACTATCTGAAAACAGCACAGAGCCTCAAGAAAGTCAATGTAGACAGTGTTGAGAACGCATCCCTTAAGAAGTTGTATAACACGATGAAGGACGACACATATAAGCAGGCATCCACAAAACTTTTTGAACAGGGACGTGATGCTTATAATGGACAGGGGGAATATGTAGGCAAGAAAGATTATGATAAAGCTATTGAAATCTTAACGCAGGCATTAGAGTATGATGATACCAATGTGGATGCAATGTATTTCTTAGGACGCTGTTACCAGCAAAAATCAGATGAGGATAAAGCAAAAGAATATTACAATAAGATTATTAATGATTATTCTACTTCCGCACGAGCCGGCGAAGCAAAAAGACGGTTACGTGAATTAGGAGAGTAAAAGAAAAAGGACAGACTAGGCAGTATGGCATAGAAAAAAGAAAAGATCAGGTTAGCAATAACAGATACAAAAGAGACAATGATAGGAAACTGTCAGAGGATACAGAATATGTAAACTCTGACAGTTTTTTTCGCTTTTTTATGGAATAGGAAAATGCTCGTACAGTAGCGGTACACATAGCAAAGCGCTGGCTTTGCACTTTTTTATATGGCACTTGTTTAATCTTCGCTTTTTTCCCGGTAGATCTTTTTGTATACTTCATCGATCTTTGCTTCATCCAATGTTGTGTCTAAGAAAAATTCAACAGCATATAATGCCTGTGCAACTAACATTTCCAAACCGTTTACACCGGTCATTCCAAGTGATTTCGCCTGCGCGACAAGTTTAGTCTCTAATGGATTATAAATAACATCTGCTACTGCAGTACATTTTGGAAATTTTGTTAAGTCAACCGGGCTTGCGTCACATTTTGGATACATACCAACCGGACTTGCATTTGCGATAAATTCTGCATCGGTGTGATTTGCAAAGCATTCTTCATATGTGATCGCACCTTCTGTCGGAACGATATCAACGATCACGACTTCTTTTGCCCCCATTTTCTTTAAGACGGCCACTACTGCTTTTGAAGCACCACCGGCACCTAATACCACACATTTTTTGCCTTCAATGGAAATGTCATGCTTCTTTAACATATACATAAAGCCGGAAAAGTCTGTATTATGTCCGCAAAGCTTTCCGTCCTTATTGACAATTGTATTGACTGCACCGATCGCTTTAGCATTCTCGTCAATCTCATCGAGATATGGGATAACGTCCTGCTTATAAGGAATCGTTACATTGATTGCATTAAAAGCGTGTTTCTCCATAAATGTCTTAAATTCTTCTTTGGTTAAAGGACAAAGATCATAAGTATAATCTGCTAACATTTCATGAATATCCTTTGAATAACTATGTCCTAATTTTTCTCCGATCAATCCGTAATTCATAATAATATATTCCTCCGTTTCGAATGGGTTTTGAACCATGTATTCCCCGTTTATCTTATCCTATTTTGCATCTATATACAAGACAATGTATACAAAAAAACAAAGATCGTACATTTGCACAGAATGGAACGTTGTATGCCGGCAAAAAGTCAAAAATAGCTTGCCGGTAAAAGCGAAAGATAGTAGGAATAGTTTTTGAACTTGTTAATATAAATGAAGTATGGGAGGTGAAAAAAGGTGGACAAAATAGAAAGTATCATGCGTATTCTGCCTCAGTCTGTCCGTGAGATTTTTTGTCATGCAGAAATCGCAATGGAAAAATTGCAAGAGATCCGCTTGCGAGTGGAAGAACCTTTATGCGTTTTATATGAAGGGAAAGAGTTCTTTGTCAACCATGCAGGCAGAATGCAGGGAGGAATACAGGGGACATATCTTGTAAGTGCAAAAGACATCCGTGAAACGATGGAATATATCAGCAGTTATTCGCTCTATGCATTTGAAGAAGAGATGCGTCAGGGGTATATTACAGTTCGTGGCGGGCACAGAGTCGGAGTAGCAGGAAGAGCGATCGGAGAGAAAGGAAGTGTGAAGAACTTAAAAAATATTTCTTTTTTAAATATTCGTCTTGCACATGAAGTCAAGGGGTGTGCTGATATTGTACTTCCGTATATGCGGTGTCAGGACCGGATTCATCATACGCTTTTAATCTCTCCGCCAAGGTGTGGCAAGACAACATTGCTTCGTGATCTGATACGACAGTTGTCGGACGGAGAAAATAATTATGATGGAATGAATGTCGGTGTCGTTGATGAAAGGTCAGAGATCGGAGCCTGTTATATGGGGAAGCCGCAAAATGATCTTGGATGCCGTACCGATGTGTTAGATGGCTGCCCGAAAGTAGAAGGAATGATGATGTTAGTACGGTCAATGGCTCCACAGGTTATTGCAGTCGACGAGATTGGTTCAAGGGCAGATGTAGAGGCGATGGCTTATGTGATGAATTGCGGGATCCGGCTTTTGGCAACCGTGCATGGTAACTCGATTGAAGATCTTCAAAACAAGCCGGTGCTTGGCAGAATGATCCGTGAGAGGATGTTTGAGAGGTATGTGCTTTTAGAAGCCGGTTGTATCGGTGTGATCCGTAAGATCTTTGACGAGAGAGGATGCGTGCTATATGCAGGGGAACGCAGCCGCACGACAGGAGGCTTGTATGCATGCTAAAGATTGCAGGAGTATTGTTGATACTTACAGGATGTACCGGAGTAGGCTTGTATACTGCTATGCGTTATCTGATCCGCATTCATCTGTTAGAAGAAATAGAACAGGCAATGCAATTTATCTATAGTGAAATAGAGTATGCAGCATGCGATATGGTTGAGATCATGCATATGCTTGCGGCAAGAAGCAATGCCTGCCGGATGTTCTGGTGCAGGATGGAAGAAGCTCTTTTGTCCTGCGAGGGCAAACTTTTTTATCAGAACTGGAAAGAACATATTACCGGTATCGAAGGATATTTCTGTCTGAAAACAGAAGAACTTTTGCTGTTACAGGAATTGGGAAAAAACCTTGGCAATATGAACCGGGATGCACAGTTACACACGATCCGTCTTTTTTTGGAACGATTGCATGCGATATTGTTACAGGCAAAAGGCGAATACCGGGAAAAAAGAAAGATCAGTGGGATCGTTGGAATTACGGCAGGTATTTTTATTTCGGTTCTACTTGTGTAGAAAAAGAAAGGCTTATAGGAAAATGACGATCAATTTAATCTTTAAGATTGCAGCAGTAGGTATTTTGGTTTCGGTTCTTGGACAGGTTTTAAAGCATTCCGGGAGAGATGAGCAGGCTTTTTTAGTCAGCCTGGCAGGACTGATCATGGTGCTTTTATGGGTGATACCATATATTTTGGATCTTTTTAGGACAATACAGTCTCTTTTTGAATTGTAAAAAGAATAGGAGATATAATGATCAAAGTAGCGATAATCGGAGTTATGGCAGCTCTTTTAGTGATCCCGTTAAAAAGAGAAAAAGGTGAGATTGGCTTGTTAGTCATCTTAGCAGCCTGCCTGCTGATTCTGTCATTATCTCTTGACCGTATCAGAGAAATACTTGATGGAGTCAGAACGATGAAGAACTTATTAGGAAAAGGTTCTGTTTATATCGGGATTTTATTAAAGATGATCGGTATTACATATGTAGCGGAATTTTCCTCAAATCTTTGTGCGGATGCCGGGTATCATGCTGTTGCCGATCAGATAGAGTTTTATGGAAAGATCATGATCATGGCGGTAAGTCTGCCAATCTTATTGACCTTAGTGGACACAATCGCAACTATTTAAGAAAGGGAAAGCAATGGAACAGACTGACGAGCTTTTTGGGGAAATATCCTGCGATGAGATCCAGTCAATGATGGATCAGATGCTAGGACAGAATACCTTTTCATTTTCCGGTTATATTGATCAGATTTTGCAAGGAAATCTTCCTTTTTCCGTGCAGGATACGCTACAGACGATATTGCGTGGATTTGCCGCAAATATCGCACAGGAAAAGAAAATGTATATGTATCTGGTATTGATTGCCCTGCTTGGAGCAATTCTTGGAAACTTTGCCGGACTGATGCAGGGCGGACAAGTCGCGGAAGTCGCATTTTATGCGGTATATCTGCTCTTTTTTTCTGTGCTTTTAACTGCATTTACAAGCATAGCACAGATCGCTCAGGCGACATTGGAAAGTTTGTTTGATTTTGTGCGTGTTCTGGTTCCCTCGTTCTTTTCAGCAATGGTATTTTCACAGGGAAGTGCAGGGACAGAAGTTTATTATCAGTTTACATTATGTATGATTGCAGTTGTCGATTGTGTTTTAGTGAAGTTTGCACTTCCGGCAATCCATATCTATTTTCTGTTACAGGTAGCTAACCAGATCTCTCCACAGGATATGTTTTCCAAAATGGCAGATCTGATCCATGATGCCGTGCGTTTTGTGATGAAAGCAATGTTTGGCATTATGATGGGGATCAATGTGATACAGGGAATGATCGTTCCGCTTACGACCAAATTAGAACAGTCGGCATTTCTGAAAATGGCAGGAGCCATCCCGGGAGTCGGAAATACTGTCAGCAGTGTTGCCGGTACCATGCTTTGTGCCGGAGCTCTTGTAAAAAATGCGATCGGTGCTGTCGGAGTGATCGCTGTTCTCTTTTGTTGCGGGATACCGCTTCTTCGTCTGTATCTGCATAAATTTTTGTTTCAGATCGTTAATGCCGTGATCCAGCCGGTTGCGGATAAAAGAATTGTGCAATGCATCAGTGCAATGGCTCAGACGGTAGCTTTGCTCGCATATGCTGTTTTTGTCGGCTGCATGATGTTTGTGATATCTATTGCGTTGATGAGTGTGATGACAGGCAACGGCAATTAACAGAGTCACATATTCTTCTAATGCTTTGAAGAAATAGAAAAGTGTGATAACAGATCATGGTAATTAACAGAGTGAAAGTTCTGAGAAGATACCGTTGTAAAAAATCAGGTTGTATTTGTAAAAGTAAAACAAGTTACAAAGATAGAAAAATAGTAATAGGAAGGCAGAATGGGTTAAAAGCAATAGAGAAAAGAGGAAAAATATGGCAGAAACTTTACAAAAAGTGATCCAGAGTGTATTAGTCTACATATTGATCGTTACGGTTTTACGAGGTATTGTGAAAAATCCACGCTATGGGCAGTATTTTCAATTCTTTAGTGGTGTGATCCTGATTCTGATTCTTATCTCTCCTGTATTATCTTTGTTTCGGTCGGAAGATGGCTGGTATCGTTATCTTGAAGAGAATATGCTGCAGCTTGACAGAAACCGGATCGACAGTGAGATGCGGATCGCAGATGGAAAATGGGATGTAAAATTAAAAGAACAATATCAAAAGGCAATTCAGGAGCAGATCCTTTTTCTTGCTTCAGAAGAGCAGATCACATTGTCTGATCTTACAATCGAACTCAATCAAAAAGAGACCGGGTGGGAGATTCGTAAGATAGAAGGAAGGGCAGAGAATGAAAAGGAAGCATTGCATTTACAAAAAAAGCTTGCAAATGATCTTTCCATCTCCAAAGAGCAGGTGGTGATAAAAGGATGAAAGAAAAGATGGATATCAAACAGCTGATACAAAAGATCGGTGTGACACGTTTTATTGTGATCGTATTGGCAGGTATTGCACTTTTGGTGCTTTCTCTTCCATCAGGTTCTCTGACAGGAAGTGCAACAGCAGATAATGATCAAAAAAGTGTGTCGTCTAAAGATACACAAAAACTTGCATGGGATGCTACAGAACAATACATAAAGATACAGGAAAAAGAAACCGAGAATATCCTTTCGAAAGTACAAGGCATCGGTAAAGTGGATGTTATGATCACATTAGCTTCTTCCGAAGAAAAAGTAACCATGCAGGATAATGATGTATCAAATGATGATACGACACAGACACAAAAAGACGGGGAGTCACAGAACCGGTCGCAATATACATCCAGGTCAGAGAATGTTCTGATCGAGCAGGATGGAACGAAAAGTCCGTATGTTGTGCAGATCAATTCGCCGAAGATAGAGGGGATCTGTGTAGTAGCAAAAGGTGCACAAAACAGCACGATGAAAACGGAAATAATTGAAGCAATACAGGCATTATTTTCAATTGAGGCTCATAAAATTAAAGTAATGAAAATGGAATAAGCTGACTTTCATAAACCGGCACAAAAATCTTTGTTTTCTGCCATACGAGGCAGAGATTTCATATTTGCCGTGCCGGTAAAATGGAGAATGGAGGGTGTCGTGAAGAATGTAGTGAAAAAAAATCAGATCATTATTACTGCACTTGCGATCATGATCGTTGTGGCAGGATATTTAAATTTTACAGGTCAGGAAATTAGTACAAGTGGACTTGTTTCCTCTCAAAAGAATGAAAATGTCATTGCAGATGCTACCGCAACGCCAAAAGAAACTGCAAAAATGAAAAAAGGACAGCAAAAGACACAGGATAGTGCAAATGCATCATCAAAAAGCAACAAGAAGCAGGTCAGCAAGACAAAGAAAGGAACACAGGATGCAAAAGAGACAACAACCGATATTTCAGCAGAGGATGAAGGAAAAGACGATTATACCGTAACAGATAGCGGAGAAGTGGTTGCTTCCGAAGAAAATCCGGGAGAAGCTGTTATGGTTTCTAACAGCATTGGAAATGATTATTTTTCCTCAGCAAAGCTTGCAAGAGAACAAAGCCGTGCAAAGAACAAAGAGACATTAATGGAGATCATCAACAACAAATCACTGGATGCCAAAGAAAAAAAGACTGCAGTCAACCAGGTGGCAGCGATCACTGATGCAGCGGAAAAAGAAAATGCCGCAGAGTTGATGTTAGAGGCAAAAGGATTTGAAGATGCAGTCGTAAGCATTACCGATGACAGTGCAGATATCGTGATCAATGCCGGTGAACTTACGAGTCAGCAGATTGCCCAGGTACAGGATATCGTAAAGAGAAAGGCAGGAATTGCAGCAGATAAGATTGTGATCACACCTGTCAAAGTGAAGTCAGAAAAATAACATCTGGCTCATTTGAAATTTAAATATTTGATACATAAGAAAATCATGTTCTATTTGACGGAAATGTTGCAAAAGGTATGAAATTTGGTATAATGGATAAGATAACGTGGAAGTTTCATGCTTTCTAAGAACGAAGGAGGTAGCATTGTGAATAAAGAACTCGAACAGGAAGAGATCGTAGTAGAAAAAAAGAGCATCGGAGAAGTAAAGATTGCATCGGAAGTTGTCGCTGTGATCGCAGGTCTTGCAGCCAATGAAGTAGAAGGTGTACATTCTATGGCAGGCAATCTGACCAATGAGATCATCGGTAAGCTTGGCGGAAAGAATATGTCAAAAGGTGTCAAAGTCATTTTATCGGGTGATACGGTTCATGTAGATATGACGATCAACATGATGTATGGCTACAGCATTCCGAAAGTATCAAAGCAGGTACAGGAAAAAGTAAGCCAGCAGATTGAGAACATGACCGGACTTGTCGTGCCGGAAGTGAATGTAAGAATTGCCGGTGTGAATCTTGAAGATTAAAGGAAAGAAAAGGTACAGTTAGAATGACAAGAAAGAGAATACGTGAGAATTTATATATCATGCTGTTTCAGACAAATTTTTATGAAGACAGCGATCATACACAGCAGGCGGAGATTTATCTGGAAGACTTAAGCGATCCGGATGCGACGAAGAAAGCAAAAGCAGAGTTAAAGGATCGTTTTGAACAGGTTCTTTCCCATCTTGAAGAAATTGATAAAAAGATTGAAGAAAAGTCAAAAGGATGGGTATTATCCCGTATTGCGAAGGTTGATCTGACGATTCTTCGCCTGGCAGTTTTTGAGATGGTATATGATGAACAGGTTCCTGCCGGTGTTGCGATCAATGAAGCAGTAGAACTTTCTAAAAAGTACGGAACAGATAAATCGTATCGTTTTGTCAATGGCATTCTGGCATCGATCGCAAAAGAACTTTCTAAGGAAGAAGAGCAGCATTAAAAAAGAACGGGCAGAAAAGAGTGGCATAAAGTCATACAATAGAAGTTGTGTTGGAGGTTGGCATGGAAGAAGTCAGTACCGTATCCCAGGTAAATATGTACATCAAAAATATGTTTGTTCGCGACTATGCATTACGGCAGCTTAGAGTAAAAGGTGAGATCTCCAATTGCAAATATCATTCTTCCGGACATATTTATTTTACGATCAAGGATCAGTCATCCCAGCTATCCTGTGTGATGTTTGCTACTTATACGAGAGGTCTGGCTTTTCGTATGAAAGAAGGGCAGAGCGTGATCGTTTCCGGTAATATCAGTGTATATGAACGTGATGGGAAGTATCAGATGTATGCGATGTCTGTTACACAGGACGGAGTGGGAAAACTATATGAAGAATATGAAAAACTCAAAAAGCGCCTCTTAGCAGAGGGGCTTTTTGATGACAGCAAAAAAAAGAAGATCCCCCGTTTTGCACAAAAGATCGGTGTAGTGACGGCACAGACCGGAGCGGTGATCCAGGATATCCGTAATGTATCGAATCGAAGGAATCCGTATGTACAGATCATCCTCTATCCGGCTAAAGTACAGGGAAAAGATGCACATCAGACGATCATAAAAGGCTTACAATATTTTGAAAAGACTGATGTTGATATCGTGATCATCGGACGTGGCGGCGGATCGATCGAAGATCTTTGGGCGTTTAATCAGGAAGAGCTGGCTTATGCGATCGCTGCCTGTACGAAACCGGTTATTTCTGCAGTAGGACATGAGACAGATACCACGATAGCGGATTATGCAGCGGATCTGCGTGCACCAACGCCATCGGCTGCTGCGGAACTTGCAGTTTTTTCATATCGCGATTATGAGATCGCTTTGCAGGAATACCACTATACATTGAACCGGTATATGGAGAATGTATTACAGATAAAAAGGTTACAATTAAAGCAGTATGAGACAGTATTAAGCCATGCAAGTCCAAAAGATCTCATTGCACAAAGAAGGCTTTTTCTTGCGGAATGTGCAGATAGAATGACCTATCTGATCGAACAAAAGATTCTGTCGGCAAAACACCAGCTTGCCCTATATGCAGAAGAGTTAAAAGGCCTGTCACCTTTACAAAAATTACAGGATGGTTATTCTTATGTGGAAAACGCACAAGGGAAAAATGTCAATCAGGTCAAAAATCTTACAAAAGGAGAGATCCTGACGGTAAAAATGACAGATGGACAAGCAAAAGTAAGCGTCGAGGAGATCATATATTCAGATTAAAGGAGAATGCTATGCCAAAGAAAATTACAATAGAAGAATCATTTGCGTCATTAGATGCGATCATAGAGGAATTGCAAAATGGTGATCTGACATTAGAGGAATCTTTTCAGAAGTATGAAGAGGGCATGAAATTGATCAAAAATTGCAATACAGCGATCGATAAAGTGGAAAAGAAGTTAGAAGTGATCAACGGAGAGGAGAGTGCATCATGAGACAGAGATTAGCAGAGCAGGAGTTTAAGCAGTTATTAAAAGACAAAACGAATAACATAGAAATTCTCTTGCAGGAACAACTGCCGCAGAATCCATCCTTGCAAAAGACGATCTTTGACGCAATGGAATATAGTGTGATGGCAGGAGGCAAAAGACTTCGACCGCTTTTGATGCAGGAAACCTATTTGTTATTTGGTGGTCAGGAAAGAGCGGTGATCTCTTCTTTTATGGCTGCCATGGAAATGATCCACACATATTCTCTGGTACATGATGATCTTCCGGCTATGGATAATGATGCATTCCGACGTGGGAAGAAGACAACACATGCACAATTTGGTGAAGATATGGGAATTCTTGCCGGAGATGCGTTACTAAACTATGCATATGAGACGGCAGTAAACGGTATCCTTTGTGCAAGAAAGAAGGAGGATGCAGTCAGGGCGTTGCAGATCCTTGCTCGCAAAGCAGGTATCTATGGTATGGTAGGCGGACAGGTTGTTGATGTAGAAATGACAGGCAAAAGTTTAAATAAAGAACAGATTGATTTTATATATCGTTTAAAGACCGGTGCATTGTTAGAAGCTTCCTTTATGGTCGGAGCGGCACTTGCCGGAGTATCGGACGATATGATCCGTGTGTTAGAAGAGACTGGAAAAAATATCGGTTATGCTTTTCAGATTCAGGATGATATCCTGGATATTACAAGCACGACACAGGAGCTTGGGAAACCGGTGCATAGTGATGAGAAGAATGAAAAGAACACTTATGTTACTGTTTATGGAATGGAACAGGCAAAAGAAGCTGTAGAAGCATATTCGGAAAAAGCATTGACATTCTTAGAGCAGCTGCCGGTACAGAGTGCATTTTTAAATACGCTGGTTTATGCATTGATCAGTCGCAAAAAATAAGGAGATATTTGTTGTGTTTGAGTTACTAGATCTGATAAAAGAACCGAATGATATAAAGAATATAGAAACTGTGCAATATGCGGAACTTGCCAAAGAGATCAGACGCTTTCTTGTGCAGCATATCAGCCGTACCGGCGGGCACCTTGCATCCAATCTCGGTGTTGTAGAGTTGACGATCGCAATGCATCTTTGCAGCACATTTCCGGAAGACAAGATCGTATGGGATGTAGGACATCAGTGTTATACGCATAAACTTTTAACAGGAAGAAAAGAAGAGTTTGATCATTTGCGCCAGTTTGGTGGAATGAGCGGCTTTCCAAAAAGAAATGAAAGTGATTGTGACTGTATTGATACAGGACATAGTTCAACTTCGATCAGTGCAGCGATCGGTCTTGCAAAAGCAAGAGATATCAAAGGTGAGAAGCATAAGGTCTATGCAGTGATCGGGGATGGTGCATTATCCGGTGGAATGGCATATGAGGCTTTGAATAATGCAGCACGTTTGAAATCAAATCTGATCATTATCCTGAATGACAACCAGATGTCAATTTCCAAAAACGTAGGTGGAATGTCAAGGTATTTAAGCCGGATTCGAACAAATACAAATTATACGGGTTTGAAAGAAGATATCGAAAAAGCACTTTCTAAGATGCCTCATATCGGAAACCGTCTGACGGGAAAAATTCGAGGGATCAAGGATCTGATCAAACGTCTTTTTATTCCGGGAATGCTTTTTGAAGACATGGGATTAACCTACATCGGACCGATTGACGGACATGATATCAAACAGATGAAAGAAGCGTTGGAAAATGCTGCAAAACCAAACAAAGCGGTGATCGTGCATGTCTGTACGAAGAAAGGAAAAGGCTATCTGCCGGCACAAAACAATCCGTCTGTTTTTCATGGTGTAGGACCATTTCATGTAAAAGACGGATCCATGCGTGGAGCAGATAAAAAGGCAACAACGTATACGGATATTTTTTCAGACAGCATCATAGAAGAAGCAAAAGAACAGGAAAATATTACTGCGATATCAGCTGCCATGCCTCTTGGAACGGGGTTGACCGAGTTTAGTAAACAGTATCCGGACCGATTTTTTGATGTTGGGATTGCTGAAGAACATGCCGTGACATTTGCATCCGGTATGGCAGCAGGCGGTTTACATCCGGTAGTAGCGATCTATTCGACATTTTTACAGCGTGCATATGACCAGATTTTGCATGATGTCTGTCTGGACAGTTTCCCGGTTACCTTTGCGATCGATCGTGCAGGCTTGGTGGGAAGTGATGGAGAAACGCACCAGGGAATCTTTGATATTTCTTTTTTGCGTCATATGCCCAATATGACAGTCATGGCACCTAAGAATACATGGGAATTAAAGGAAATGCTTCATTTTGCACTGCAGACACCGTCACCGACAGCAATCCGTTATCCGAGAGGGGCAGCCTATAGCGGACTGACACAATTTACGGCTCCGATCGAGATGGGAAAGAGCGAATGGGTCTATCGGGAAAAAGAGATTGCATTGCTTGCGGTAGGAAGTATGGTAGAAACAGCAGTAAAAGTCAAAGAATGTTTAGAAGCACATGGAAAAAAAGTTTCTTTGATCAATGTTCGTTTTGTAAAGCCAATGGATGAGGAAACATTAGAAGAACTGACAAAGGAACACCATCTGATCGTTCCGATGGAAGAAGGCGTTTATGACGGTGGCTTTTGCGAAGCGGTAGCAGCGTGGTATCAGCAATATCACAAGGAAGTACAAGTATTACCGATTGCGTTGCCGAATCAGTTTATAGAGCATGGTTCTGTTGCACAGCTGAAAGAAAAATATCGGATAGACGCAGCGGGAATTGAACAAAAGATCATAGAGGCGATAAAAGAGAGTTGAGGTTTTGCATGAAAGAGCAGAAAAAGAAAGAACGTCTGGATGTCCTTTTGGTAAAAAGGGTATTGGCAGAATCCAGAGAAAAAGCAAAAGCCATTATTATGACAGGAAATGTTTTTGTCAATGACCAGAGAGAAGATAAGGCAGGAAGCACTTTTCCGACAGACTGTAAGATTGAGATCAAGGGCACGCCGATGAAATATGTCAGCCGTGGCGGATATAAGTTAGAAAAAGCGATCGATCTGTGGCAGGTACCGCTTCAGGATAAGATCTGCATGGATGTCGGTTCTTCAACAGGTGGTTTTACAGATTGTATGTTACAAAACGGTGCATCCAAGGTCTATGCAATCGATGTTGGAACAAACCAGCTTGCGTGGAAACTCAGACAGGATGACCGTGTTGTTTCAATGGAAAAGACAAATATCCGTTATGTGACACACGAAATTGTGACGCAGGATGTTGATTTTTCTTCGATCGATGTAGCCTTTATTTCGTTAAAAAAAGTTCTGATCCCGGTAAGAAATCTTCTTGGCGACAACGGACAGGTTGTGGCATTAGTAAAACCGCAATTTGAAGCAGGACGTGAAAAAGTCGGAAAAAAAGGTGTTGTACGTGATCAGAAAGTACATCTTGAAGTGGTGCAGGAGATCATGACATTTGCACTCAGTATTGGATTTTCTATCTTAGAATTAAGCTTTTCACCGATCAAAGGACCGGAAGGAAATATAGAATATCTGCTGTATTTACAAAAAGATGCAAAGAAAGTGCAATGGATCCGGGAGCAGGAAGGCATCGTTGAAACAGAACATGGCAGCCATCCGACAGAAGAAATGCTTACAATCGCACAAAAAGAGTGGGAAGAAAACTATAGCGGGCTTGCTAAAAGTATCGTAGCGGATGCACATGGTAATCTGGATTGATCTGTTTAAAAAATTGCCAATTCTAATATAAAGCTTGGGTCAATATAAGTATAATAAAGCATGGATCATGGTTCTGTGAAACAGGAAAAATAAGTTCTATATGAAATCATATGGAGGATAAAAATGAAGCGATTTTGTATTATTACCAATACAGATAAGGGCGAAAATGCACAAATGGTTCAGCATATCGTTCACTTTTTAGAAGAAAAAGACTGCTTTTGTTCTGTAATGGAAAACAAATTATGGTTAGCCGGTAATATCCGTCATTTTACAGATGTGACAAAGCTTTCTGATCAGCTGGATTGTGTGATCGTTCTGGGTGGAGACGGAACGATGATTCAGGCTGCGATCGATCTGGTACATAAGGATTTGCCGATCCTTGGTGTAAATACGGGAACGCTTGGTTTTTTAACGGAAGTAGAACAAAATTATATTGATGCTGCATTAACGCGTCTGATTCAGGGGGACTATACGATCGAGAGTCGTATTATGCTAAAAGAATGTAAGATGTTTTATAAGCCCGATAGTGTATCATCCTGTTATGCATTAAATGATATGGTTATCTCAAAGCGTGGAAACTGTCGTTTGATCACGGTAAAAGTCTGTGTCAACGGAGAACTTGCTGATGTATATCGTGCAGACGGCCTGATCATTTCGACACCAACAGGCTCGACCGGTTATAATCTTTCTGCAGGAGGACCTGTTATGGCACCGAATATCCATGCCATGGTTGTAACACCGATATGTGCTCATTCCCTGAACAAAAGAAGTCTTGTACTTGATGGAAGTGACAGGATCACACTGGAGATCGGGCAGACGAAAGATGTGACAAAAGATCTGGCAGTCCTGATTGCAGATGGCAGAAATGTAGGAGATTTACAGACAGGCGATGTTCTTGAGATTCAGGTACCAAAAGCAGATACCAAGATCATCAAGTTATCCGGAATGGATTTTTACGAAAAAATGCGTGAAAAACTAAATGGCGAAGTATAATACGGAAAAGAGGAGAAGGCATGAAGAATGAGCGACGAGCAAAGATCATTGAATTGATCGGACAATATCCGATTGAAACGCAGGAAGAGCTTGCAGAGAGACTGGAAAAATCGGGTTTTCCCGTGACGCAGGCAACCATATCGCGTGATATCAGAGAGTTAAAGCTGACAAAAGTATCGGTTGATGGAGTTCACCAGAAGTACACTTTATTACAGGAGAAAGAAACAAATCTTGCACATAAATATATCCGTGTTCTTCAGGACGGCTATCTTTCAATGGATCAGGCAGAAAATTTATTGGTGATAAAGACGATTTCAGGAATGGCAATGGCAGTAGCAGCAGCGATCGACAACTTAGAGGTTCCGGGCGTGGTAGGATGCATTGCCGGAGATGACACCGTGATGTGTGCAATCCATTCGGTGGGGGAAGTACCTGCAGTCATGGCAAAGATCCAACGTTTATTAAAAGAAGAATAGAAAGGATCACCCCAAGAAGATGTTAGGAAGCTGCGCTTCGATAAAGTTTTTCTAAAATAGATTGACATTTTACAGACAGCCTACTATACTAAATTAAGATTTATCTGGGGAGCTGGTATGGCTGAGAGGGATTGTGATCCGACCCAAAACCTGATACGGGTAATGCCGTCGTAGGGAGTATAATGCAGACTAAGAGAATGATAGTCTCCGGATATTTTGGATATCCGGAGATTTTTTTGCTGTATAGGAAAATGTTCATACAGTAGCAGTGTATCAACAAGAATTGCCAAAGTAATTCTTATAACGTTTAATATACCATTAAACGTTTGACAAAGTACTGGCTTTGCAATTTTTAATGTATTTGAAATGGAGGTAATTATGGAATACACAACACAGATGGATGCTGCGAGAAAAGGAATTCAGACGAAAGAACTGCTTCGCGTAGCCGAAAAAGAACATATGGATCCTGCAAAATTAATGGATCTGGTAGCCAAAGGACAGGCAATTATTCCTGCAAACAAATTACATACCTGTATCGATCCAAGCGGAATCGGTAAAGACTTATCAACAAAGATCAATGTGAATCTCGGAACATCCCGTGACTGGACAGATCTTGATATGGAAATGGAAAAGGTAAAGAGTGCCGTAGATATGGGTGCAGAAGCGATCATGGACTTAAGTTCTTTTGGCGATACACAGAAATTCAGAAAGAAATTAACAAGTGAGTGTCCTGCTATTATCGGTACGGTTCCAATCTATGATGCAGTTGTTTATTATCACAAAGCATTGAAAGATATCACAACACAGGAATGGCTTGATATCGTAGAAATGCATGCAAAAGACGGTGTGGACTTTATGACGATCCATTGCGGTATCAACAAAGAAACAGCAAAGAGATTTAAGTCGATGAAACGTTTAACAAATATTGTATCACGCGGCGGTTCGATCATTTTTGCGTGGATGGAAATGACAGGAAACGAAAATCCGTTTTATGAGCATTATGATGAGATCCTTGACATCTGCCAGAAATATGATGTTACAATGAGTCTTGGTGATGCCTGCAGACCGGGTTGCCAGGAAGATGCATCGGATATTTCGCAGATTCAGGAACTGATTACACTCGGAGAGCTTACTAAGAGAGCATGGGAAAAGAATGTACAGGTTATGGTAGAAGGACCGGGACATATGCCGTTAGATCAGATCGAGGCAAACATGAAGATCCAGCAGACAATCTGTCAGGGAGCACCTTTCTATGTATTGGGACCTTTAGTAACCGACATTGCACCGGGTTATGATCATATCACGGCAGCAATCGGTGGTGCGATCGCTGCAACATATGGAGCCGCTTTCTTATGTTATGTAACACCGGCAGAACATTTGCGCCTGCCGGATGTCAATGATGTAAAAGAAGGTATCATCGCATCGAAGATCGCAGCACATGCAGCCGATATTGCAAAGGGAATTCCGGGAGCAAAGGAATGGGATAAAAAGATGAGCCAGGCACGTAAAGAACTTAACTGGGATAAGATGTTCTCGCTTGCGATCGATCCGGAAAAAGCAAGAAATTATCATGAAAGTGCAGCACCGGAAAAAGAAGATACCTGTTCAATGTGTGGTAATTTCTGTGCAGTAAAGAATATGAACCGTATTTTAGATGGAGAGATCGTATCTATTTTTGATGAATAAAAAGGCAAAACCAGCGTTTTGCCTTAGCAAGAATGCTAAAGCATTCTTGTATAAACTCCACCATGCTGTGGCATTGATTGAAAATTGGAAAATGCAACGTCAGCATGCTGTGGTATTGATCGGGATCTGAAAAGACAAAAACTTTCCGGGAAAATCATTTAAGATTTTCCCGGAAAGTTTTTGTCTTTTATAGGAAATTATTTTATTGTGTCGATAAGAAGTTTAATCAAATTCTCCGTTTTTGTGACGACGGAAGAATTCTTTGGTTTCTTTGACAACGACACCATTTAATACAAAGATAGCGATCATATTTGGAATAGCCATCAACCCATTAAAAATATCGGCAATGGTCCATACCGCACTAACGGTCATATATGGTCCGATAAATACAGCAAGAATATAGATCCAACGATAAATCTTAACATGTTTCATATTACCGCCGCTTAAATATTCCAGGCAGCGTTCGCTATAATAATCCCATCCGAGAATCGTTGTAAATGCAAAGAATACAAGACAAAGCATTAAAATAAATGCTGATACTTCACCGGGAAAAGGAAGACCTTTCTGGAATGCATATGTTGTGACAGCAACACCTTCTAAACCTTTTACTTTCCATGCACCGGTCAACACGATAGAAAGACCTGTCAATGTACAGATAACGATCGTGTCGATAAAAGTTCCTGTCATACTGACCAGACCCTGGCGGACAGGTTCGTTTGTCTGAGCAGCAGCAGCGGCGATCGGTGCACTACCAAGACCGGCTTCATTCGAAAAGATACCACGGGCAACACCTTTTTGCATAGCAACAAACATACTTCCGACAACACCGCCGGTAATTGCCTTTGGAGCAAATGCTGCTTTGACAATGACTGCGATTGCAGCAGGTACCTGTGTGATATTTGTAATGATCAGAATTGCTGCAAAAAGGAAATAAATAACAGCCATAAATGGAACGATGATCTGACTGACATTGGCAATACGCTTGATTCCGCCAATCAGTACGGCAGCAACGCAAAATGCGAGGATCAAAGAAGAAATAACTACAGACCAGGAATATTTTCCAAGGAATGGTAAGAGTTTTACGCAATGAAGATCATTAGGATCAAAAAAACCATGGATTGCACTTGAAATTCCGTTTACCTGACTAAAAGTACCAATACCAAAAAGTCCTACACAGACACCGAAAAATGCAAAAAGCTTAGCAAGCCATTTCCATTTCTTTCCCATACCTTGTTCAATATAATAAAAGGGTCCTCCAAGGCTGTGCCCGTCTTTCCCGACAACACGATATTTTACAGCAAGAAGTCCTTCTGAAAATTTAGTTGCCATTCCAAAGAATGCAGCAACGATCATCCAAAAGAGAGCTCCGGGTCCGCCTGTGCCGACAGCAGTTGCAACACCGACAATGTTTCCGGTACCGATCGTTGCACTTAGGGCTGTACAAAGGGCAGAGAAGCTTGAAATTTCTCCTTCTGCTTCTTCCTCGTTTTTCACCATCCATTTTAGTGCGAGTGGCAGTTTTCGTATCTGAAGAATGCCCAGACGGATCGTAAGCAGGATTCCTCCCGTAAGGATCAGAACCATCAAAGGAACACCCCAGACAAAGTTGTCAATATTGACGAGAATGTTGTTGATTGTTTTCCACATTGTTTTATCCTTCCTATGTACTATTTTTGTGCTGCAAGCAGATGTTTCGCCATATCTTCTGACGGTATCGGCTTTTAAGGTTATAAACACACAATATATACTATATCGTTAATTGTGCATATTTTCAAGTGTTTTGTATAATTGTATACAAAATAAAAAGTGCAATGTCACCACTATACGAGCAATGGTGGATATAGCAATGTGCATACATTGCACTATTTGGCTGCACTAGACAGATCTTATAAAAAGTGATAAAATATAAGGGTTATACGCATACAAATATGTAACAAATGGATAGGAAAAATTAATAAAATAGTTTTAGAATAGCTGGCAAGCTGTTATAAAACTATTTTATTAATGGAAAGAAAGGAAGAAAAAGCAATGTCAGGACATTCAAAATTTTCAAACATCAAACATAAGAAAGAGAAAAATGATGCAGCTAAAGGAAAGATCTTTACAATCTTGGGACGTGAAATTGCCATTGCTGTAAAAGAGGGCGGAGCAGATCCAAATAACAACAGCAAACTTCGTGATGTGATCGCAAAAGCAAAAGCGAGCAATATGCCAAACGATACGATCGATCGTGGTATTAAAAAAGCAGCAGGAAGTGCTGATTCCGTAAATTATGAAGCAGTAACTTATGAAGGCTATGGACCAAGTGGTACAGCGATTATTGTAAAAGCATTGACAGATAATAAAAACCGTACAGCAAGTAATGTGCGAAATGCCTTCACAAAAGGAAGTGGAAGTGTTGGAACACAGGGCTGTGTATCTTATATGTTTGACGAAAAAGGACAGATCATTATTGATAAAGAAGAATGTGAAATGGAAGCAGATGATCTGATGATGATCGCATTGGATGCGGGCGCAGAAGATTTTGCGGAAGAAGAGGATTCTTTTGAAATCATAACAGCACCGGAAGATTTTTCTACGGTTCATGAAGCATTGGAAAAAGAAGGAATTCCAATGGCAAATGCTGAAGTGACAATGCTTCCGCAGACATATGTAACATTAACAGATGAGAATGATATTCGTCAGCTTAACCGTACATTAGATCTTTTGGATGAGGATGATGATGTACAGGCTGTATATCATAACTGGGATGAGTAGTTCCTTTGCAAGCAGCGTTCTGACTTTTCTGCGAGACATGAATTCTTAAAAATTCATGGATGGGTCAGAAAGAAAAAGTTATCCAATTGGATTTCAAAAAAAGATAGGATTCTATGGAATCTGATAAAAAGATCAGAAAGATTTTTTCTGGCAGGAAACCTGCCAAGAAACATTTTTTTGATCTTTTTCTTATTTTATAGGAAACTATAGTGCGATACAAACGGTTTTTAGATTTTTATATGCCCTGTGGTATCACAATGCTCTTTGGCAAAGAGGCAGGAAACTTTTGTTTAGGAATATTCATTGAAATCTAACACTTGTAATGCTATACTATAAAATGATTTAGAATGTCAGAAAAATGCCGATATAATAAAAGAGTGCTTTTTTGAAAGATATAAAAAACAATATGCATTTTGAACATAAAAGTGACAAAGAAAAGTATTAAAGCATAGAATGAAAGTTGTATGTCAAGAAGAACAGACTGCACTATGGGAGGATTAGGATGAGTCAGAAAAGAAAGAATAAAAAATGGAAAGGAAGAAGATGGCATGTTGGAGTTGCTGCATTGTTTGCAATTCTGTTTATTGTTGCCTTTTCGTTCCGATCGGATAAGAGAACGGAAGCCGCGAATAATTATTCATTCCAGAATAGTTCCGGCAGTACGGTCAATGAGGGTGGAACGTTTACGATGCGTCGTTCCAGTGAGCGTTATACACTACTTGGACTGGATTCGACAGATACCTGTCAATGGGTCAGTATGGATACGAATGTCCTGACAGTACGTGCAGGTACCGGTAGCGGTCCCGGAAATGCAACATTGGATGTTGTAGGACCCGGTGAGGTAGCGATCAACGTTACGGTTACCCACGCAGACGGTACATCGGAATTAGTGTCTATGACGATCGATGTCGTATTCTCTATCAATGAATATCTGACAGGTGGAAGTACCAGTGGTGTCTATATGGAAAAAATCTATGCGGAAGATGAGCGTAAGGCATTGTACATGAATTATAATTCTACGCTTTCTCTTGGAGATTCTTCTGCAGATTCTACCCATTTGAAATTAGTATTCGGTAATGCATTAAATGCAGACTGGAGCAGTAGTAACGTCGATGTTGTGGCTTATAATGAAGGCAGTCATTTGTTAAAAGCAACCGGTGCCGGTGTCGCAACGATCACGGTATCGTATACAGAAGGAACGACAACCTATACAGATCAGATGAAGGTTTATGTGCGTCCTACCTTATATGATGAAAACGGCGACGAGATTGCCGGTACGACAAACAGCCCGAACTCTGTAGAAGTCAATAATAAAGATAAGATCGGTATTTCTGTGATTGATGATGCACACCCTGAAATTGCGATCGCCGATAAAGTAACCTGGGTTATTTCAAAAGGTGTCGGTGAACAGGCTGTTTTAGTACGTGATTCATTAGGACACAAAGGAGAAGATGCGGACGAGGCACAGCTTATTTATATCCCTTCTACGAAAGAATACCGTATTGAGGCAAAAGCCGGTATTTATAATATTCAGTTCTATGTAAAAGGTACCTATACAACATTTGAAGAGTCAAAGACAAATCCTTCGAGCATTCCGACTGTCAACTTGTCAACAAAGGTTCGATGCAGTTTTGAAGATAAAACAGTTACATTGCCTTTAGGCGGAAGCTATAATCTTGCAGATGCATTTAATATCCCATTAGATGTATTAAAACAGAATTTTACGGCAAGACTGACTGGTACAACAAGCAGTACCTATTTATCATTAGATGAGATTAATATGAAAGTTGATACGATCAAACTTGGTACCGGAACATTGACGGTTACGCCAAATGCCGGAGTTGCCTTATCGGATATTCCGGGATTGACAAGCTATGATCCGATTACGGTTAAAATCACGGTAGGCGATACCTTTAACCTGAATATAGCAAGTACAACAATGTCCGTTGGCGCTTCGCTTGATCTGTATGGAATTATCGGTTCGAATGCTTCTGCGGAAGCTTCGCAATTCGAATGGTCCGTAAGCAGCGAAACGTATCTGACGTTAAATAAGACGGATGGACAGTATGTTACGGTAACTGCTAAGCGTATCACACCGAACAATTCTCCGGCAAGGGTTACATTGGCATGGACAGATGAAAGCGGTGCCACAATGGTAGCGTATTGTACGATTACCGTAATTACATCACCGACGGATTTTTCAATCGATCCATCACAATTGGAATTAGAAGTTGGAAAAAGTGAATATCTGACAACAAATCTGACAGGAACACAAAACATCACCTGGATCTCATCGGATCCAAAACTGGTTAAGGTGGATGCCCAGACAGGAAACACGGCAGCAAAAGTAACTGCAACAGATAAGACAGGTTCTGCCGTTATTACGGCGTTTAACGTAGATAATAATGCGTATGCAACCTGCGTCGTTACGGTTACGGCTCCGGTATCTTCAATCCAGATCGCAGTCAGTACCGGTGGAAGTAACTATAAGACGACAGATGATTACGAAACCCCTATTACAACCGGTTTCCTTTTCTTAAAAGCGGTTTATACACCGGATAATGCAACAAATACCGATATGGTATGGAAATCAAGAGACGAAAGTGTTGCTACGATCGATGCGAGCGGTCGTGTTACGATCTTAAAGGAAGGTACCACTCGAATTACAGTTGCTCCTTCGTATAATCCGAATAATGTCAATGCAGAGTGTTATCTGACTGTTACGGACGTGCCGGTTGATAAGATTTCGGTGGATGAAACAGATCTGAAAATGATCAAAGGTGACACTTATGAAGTATTAACAACGCTGACCGGTAAACCGGAAGGATCAACGCCAACCGATACGAAGCTGATCTGGTCATCTTCGAATGAAAATGTTGCGACTGTAGATGATGCCGGTATTATTACCGCAGTCGATGTCGGTACAGCGACGATCATGGTCAGAGCCAATAATCCGACAGCGGATTGTGAGCCTGTGATGATCAATGTTACGGTTAGAAATAAATTGATGACGATTAATTTTGAAAAGACAACAGCAGAAGTGGCTGTGAACAGTACCGCTGATCTGAATGTTATCTTTAATCCGTTAGATAATGTAGAAAAGAAACTTCATGTGCATTCGTCTGACGAAAGTCTGGTAACAGTAACACAGAAGTTAGATGATGATAATAATCCGACACCGGTATTACAGTTGACCGGTCTGAAAGAAGGAATGGCAGTTATTACCTGTTATTCCGATGATCTGAAAGGTTATGCCGGTGGTATTGATAATCCGATATCTTGTATCGTAACGATCACAAAAGAAGTGATTCCGGCAACAGATTTTGCAATCACACCAACGAGTGATACGATCAAAGTAGGTGGTACAACACAGTTGACACCAATCTTTACACCGGAAAATACATCGGATAAGAGTGTAACGTACGTTTCATCTGATGAATCGGTAGCTACGGTATCTGCTGATGGTGTGGTAACCGGTGTAAGAGTCGGTATGGCAGTGATTCAGTGTACGGCGACAGCAAGCGGTAAGACGGCAAGCTGTTCTATTACTGTAGAACAGGCAGTTACATTGCAATTGACACCAAGCAGCCGTGAACTTGCAAAAGGACACAGTTTTACGATCAAGAAGAAGGTAACACCAAGTACAGCAAATGCCGCTGCAGACTGGAAATCGTCAAACAGTGCGATCGCGAAAGTAACTTCAGCCGGTAAAGTAACCGGTAAGAAGTATGGTTCTGTGAATATTACCTGTACATTGAAAAACTATGATGTCAGTGCAACCTGTCGTGTAAAGGTAGCGAAACTCAGAAGTACCGTTAAGTTGAACAAATCAAGTATCCGGATCAATATCGGTCAGACATATCGATTGAAAAAGACAGTCTGGACAAATGGTTCTAAGAATCCGAAAGTTAAATTTAAATCTAAGAACAAACGAATTGCATCGGTAGGTAAGACATCCGGTAAGATCAAAGGTAAGAGGGTAGGATCTACCGTGATCACGGCAACGACATCAGATTCGGTTCATGCAAAAGCAAAATGTCGTGTCATTGTTATTCGACGTGCAACTTTGATCCGTTTAAATAAAACATATGCAAATTGCTACATAGGAAAGACATTACGATTAAAGGCTTCTATTAAGCCCAAAAATGCTTCGATCAAGAAGGTTAAATGGTATTCTTCTAATCCGAAAGTGGCCAGTGTATTAAGCAATGGTAAAGTGACCGGTATTTCAGAAGGTGAAGTTTATATCACAGCAAAGACAACGGATGGAAGTAATAAAAAGGCAAGATGTTATGTTAAAGTAACAGAGCCGGTTCCGGTTACAAGTATTGTAGTAGCACAGACCAATCTGACAATGAAGAAAGGTGACAGAGCAAAACTTTCTTACACCGTTTTACCGGAAGATACTTCTGATTCGATCAAGATGGCATCGGATAATACCCGGGTTGTCAAAGTATCTAATTCCGGTGTGGTCAAAGCAGTTGGAACAGGTACGGCGACGATCACGATCACTGCAACGAGCGGTGTGACAACAACAGTTACTGTTAATGTCGTATCTTTGAATAAATCATTTGTAAGATTCAGACAGTATGATACAGAGACTTTAATGGTACTGGGAACAAGCGAGACGATCACATGGTATTCTGCGAATACACGAATCGCAACGGTTACGAATGGTAAGATCTTAGGTCGTGGTTTAGGAACAACATATATTTATGCTTACGTCAACGGTTGTAAGATGGCATGCCGGGTACAGGTAGAATCTGTCAATACACCGACACATTAAGCGCACATACAAATATTCATAAAAAAGCAAGAAGGTATTGGAGCAATCCGAAAGATGGTTTATAATAGGATTGTTACAATACCTTTTGTAATATACCCTCATAGGTACAGATGTGAACAAATACAGACCATACTTTACACATACACATTTGATCACAGCACACCAATCCTGCCTTTGGCATCATTTCACAGCATCTCAGGATGAATTTCGTCCTCTTGTAAGATACTGGATCCTTTTTTATATTTTTTATCTTTTTTTGCCCGTGCTTTTAACTTATATTGATCCGAACTTTTAGCTTTTATCAAATGATGCCCCATATAAGATATTGTGGTTCCATAACCTTTCGGAATTTTTACAGATTTCTTTTTTTTATGGCCTGACAAATCCACATAAGCAATCGGATTTCCGCCACAATACGCATACAGATTCCATGTACCATAATCATCCTGTTCTCCCCTGTAACTGTCCTGCGTTATAAACGTTGCACTCTCTGGATTATAATATCTCGCATTCAAATAATAAAGTCCCGTCAGTTCATCATACACTCCTGACGTATAACACACTTCATTATAAAAATCTTCATTTCCATATTTAATAGTTGTTCCGTAATCATCATATTTATAACTTACAACACCATTACCAGACTCATCAACCACATTGGTTACACTCGTCCTGATATTCTTATTATAAAAGTATGTATGTTGTCCATTATCCTCATAACGGATTGTCGCAATCACATTCTCCTGCGGTCCTACAACATTCTGACTTGTCTTATTACCACTATTATCAGTTGTATATAACAGCACACCTTCCTGATAATAGTAGTGTGTTGTTACTCCATTATCCGTCTTTGAGATTCTCTGACCGTCATAATTGTATGTATTCTCCTGCGTGTATTTAATCGTTCCACTGGCATTACCCTCTCTACATGTAACCTTCATCAGCTGATTATTAGAATCATACTCTTTTTGTATTGTCTCAGTTATTGTTGGTGGAGATACCATTGTCTGCTCCAGTATCTGTTTTCCATTTGCATCATATGAATAGAATGTAAGACCAACACGGGCACCATTCTTTGAAACATTCCTCTGCACTAACTGGTTCAAACTATTATATGTGCTATATGTTGTAACTCCATCTTCTATACTTTTAGTGCAATTGCCCACCTTATCATATGTGTACGAAGCATTACTTACCGTCTGACTGATATTATCTGTTTTTTTCGATGTTATCATACGGTTCAGGCTGTCATAAGTATATATCCTTGTCTCATTTACCCTTTCTTCCTGTTTTGCCGGATAATTATTAATAATTTTCTCTTCATCGTCCAGCAGGGAAAACACCATTCCCATTATAAGGCAAGCAAGAGGAAGCAACGTTTGTCCCAATGTTCCATATGAAAGTCCGTTATATAAACTTGAAAAAAGGTACGCCAAGGAAATAATAAACAAAAACCCTAATTCTCTGGTAATGGCAATACTTCTCTTTGAAACAATTATTCCAACGCCTCCCAATAACGCCACAAGTAAATACGCATAGGGATAAAATCCTCCCTGAAATATTAAAAGAATGATAATTGAAGTAATTGATAATATTGCCATGATTTTTGCCTTTTCGTTTCGTGATACCAACATCTTATCATATTGGGTTTATGGCAACAATCTTTTGAGGAATTTTGCTCTCCTCCTTTTCTATTAAGCTAACACTGCAATACAAACTATCAATATATTCGGTTTCCAACCGTTTTCACCCATCTTCCATACGTTTTCTTACCCTTTATCTTTTTATATGGTCTTATTTTCATATATATCTTTGACACTTTTTTGTTAAAAGTTATTTTTGTACTAGTATGTTTTTTCGAAACATTCACTACGATTTTTTTCTTAAATTTCTTATTATTGCTGGCATAAATCTGATATCCATCGGCATCTTTTACTTTTGCCCAGCTGTATTCTGATTTTGTTTTTTTGTTTCCATAATATTTTATGTTCCTTGCCACTGCTTTCGTTGCTGCATATTTAAAATTCTTACTGTATTCCAAACTTGTCTTGCCAATTAAGTCTAAATCGTCTCCACTAACATAAAATGCTTCCGGTGTGATTTTCTTTGAACTACTCTCTATTACCACACTTTTCTTCATTGACTCCCCATATGGTCCTTCAAATGCATCTTCGTCAATTCTTACTATTGATTCAGGTACTGTAATTTTCTCCCATGAAACATATGAAAACGCCTTTGATTTTATCACTTTCACATTCGCTCCAAATGCAATATTAACATCAATCTTGGAGCATCCGGAAAATGCCTCATTTTCAACGATTTCCACTGAATCAGGAATTTTCACATCAACAAGATTTCTGCAGTTTTTAAACATTCCTTCAGGGATAGTTTTCATGTTTTTAGGAAGATTTACCTTTACAATACTAGATAATTCAAATATATTTTTACCAAACTTCGTAACGCTGTCAGGTATATCTACGCTCTCCACATTAGCAGTATAAAACGCATTATCAGCAATTTCTTTCACATAAGAAGGTATGACAACATTCTTTGCTTTCCCATCATACTTTACAAGTACATTGTCATTACTTATGTACATTCCATCTTCTTTCTTTATTTGATTAGAAAACTTTTCCATAAATTTTTCTGTTTCAATATGATTGAAGCATGTGGATAACAAGGCAATGCTATTTCCATCCAATTTTTTGGATTTTACAATAATATCTTCAACTTTAAATTCTGCTCTTTTTGTCTTTGAAAGCAAATTTCTACTATCCACTACTTTTTCGATTGATTCCGGAATTATTACTTTTCTAAGTGAACCACACGCAAATGTGTCAGAGTCCTTGGAAACACTGTCATATGCAACTGCCTGAACATCAAAGGTTGTGCAACCTTCTCTTACTGCCAATTCATCTCTTTTTAGTGGCATTCCCAAAACTGTTTTACCATCCTTTGAGTATACTACACCGTCGTAACTTTTATATTTGGTATCTTTATTCCATGTATAGACATTCATTGCAGAAAAATACTTCATGTTAGAAATGTCTAATATTGTATTAAGCTTTACACTTTTAATATTATCATAACGGCTCATTATATCTTCATTTTTCTCCGGATTTGGAGCGTAA
>ERZ773114.293-NODE-293-length-62400-cov-9.460598_pt1 | contig 62400 bp, 81 predicted proteins | sample MGYA00580564_ERZ773114 | MGnify/ENA primary metagenome ERZ773114 (study PRJEB29015, sample SAMEA2737836) | human gut metagenome | biome: human gut; feature: human-associated habitat; material: faeces | place: China | collected 2012 ... | reverse complement strand
TTGTAATTGTGTCACCGACTGTCCAACTGATTTATCCCCTTGCAAAATATGTAATAGTGAAACGGGTATTGTATCTCAAAATCCTGCAATAAATCGCACCTGCAGTGATGAAACCTATGAGTGGAGTGAGGAACAATGTAAATGTATTCCTTCTCCGAGAACTTTACCCCGCAAGGGCATGAACTTCTGTAAATTATTTGAACGTCATGCCAATATCATGAGTGGCAGCGATGTCTGCAACGGGAGTGTAATCTCCAATGGTACAACCGACTTTTCAAATAAGTCTCCAGATATCACATTACGAAACGGTTTGCGCATTTATAATATGCATAACGATGCAGGTGCTATCTCTATGTTAGCCAATAATACTCAAGGCGGCGTTTATGACGGTGTCCCAAATACCAATTCTTACGGCTATACAGTCTATGTAGATATTGACGGTGTAAAAGGCGATTCTCAATTATGGAGCGATGTTTATCCCTTCTACATCACGTTATCTGGTAAAATTATACCTGCATATGACACATCTAACCCTCACCAAAGCGGCGGCGACAGTGTTCGTCATTTACAGGTAAGCGTAGAGAATGAGAATTATGCAAGCGGAAAACGCAGTATCAAGTGGCTAGCCAAGAGTGTCCCATTTAAGGAAGGCGCTTGTATCGCAGGTTATGTTGGTGATGCAACTCCTTATTGCAAAAATGGCACCTCATTTACTAAGGCAGGTGAATGTACCACAAATTACAATTCACTTTGCCGCGTTAAGCAGATACAGCCTGTGAAGTTTTTCTTCTAACTCAAATTGCTCTATAGTACACAAATTTTGCAGTTAGAAGTAAGGTGCCGATTTATCGGCACCTTTTTCCTTTTTTTTAATTAATGTTTAATCGGAAGATAAGATTGAGGATAGTTGTAATCTTCCTTAAATCCTAAATGCCTGTACATTTTTAATGCCTGAAAATTGTTTGTTTCCGTTGTTGTATTAACCTCGGTAATAGGTTTTTCACCGTTATCAGCCCATTCAATAAGTTTTTCAACCGATTTTTTGAGCATGTGTTTTGAAAGTCCTTTACCCTGATGTTCTTTTCTTATAGCAACAATCGGAATATTGGCAATTCTTCCGCCCGTAAGGTTCATAAAGCAAAAACCTACGGGAATATTATTGTATAGCATTACCGTTGTTGCTTCGGGAAGAAATTCTGCATAAATATTATCAACAATTTTGGCTATTATATCTCTTGTGCCTTCAATTGTTTTAAACCGCGGATCAAACAATGCATCGGCAGATGTTTCAAAACCTTCCTGAACAACTTCTACCGCATCTTCAAAATACTTAGACTGCCAGTCAACAAGTTTATAATCTTTATCGAGTTCCGAAAGCTGTGTAATTTTCAGGATTTCTCTTGAATTTGTTCCTGCCATCATAAATCTTAAAACTGCAATCCCTACAAATTTAAAACCATAGCGCGCTATATCTCCGATAAGATGTTTTTGTTCTCCCAGCATAGGATAGCAGACTACTTTATCAAACCTTTCCGATTTTGTAAGCTCAAGGAATTTTTTGATTAAATACATCCCGCGTTCAACCATATTTTCCATTTTGAAAGAATGAATTATATTTAATTCTATAGCTTCCGAAATTGCTGTTGTGTAAACAAGAAATGCAACGGGGATTGTATTTTCAAACAAAACAAGACATTCGATTAAATTTTTCTCGACGGCATCGGCAAAATCCTCAAAACCTAAAGGTTCAAGTTCAAACATATATTCGTCAATTGCCCTGTTTCTAAAATCGTTGTAAATAGTTACAAAACCTTTGTAATCATCGGGAGTTAATAATCTTGCTTCGAAGTTAGTTGTATCGCCTGTCATTTCTTAATTCCTTATTTACAGCATATGATGCATTTTGTCTTTTTTTGTTTCCATATATCTTTTGTTAAATTTATTGATATACGGCGGTATTTTAACTATATCATGCACAGTTAATCCGTAACCGTTCAAACCGACGATTTTTTTCGGGTTATTTGTGATGAGATTAAAGTTGTTAAAGCCTAAATCAAGTATAATCTGCGCGCCCATGCCGTAATCTCTTAAATCTTCTTTAAATCCGAGCGAAAGATTTGCTTCAACGGTATCCTGCCCGCATTCCTGCAGTTTGTAGGCTTTAATTTTGTTAATAATACCAATTCCGCGTCCTTCATGACCTTTCATATAAATTAAAGCACCTTTTCCGTATTCGTTAATCATTTCTAACGCGCTGTGGAGCTGATAATTACAGTCACATTTAAGGCTGTGGAAAATATCTCCAGTAAGGCATTCACTGTGAACACGGATAAGCGGAATTTTATCAGACCCGTCATTTTTAACGAGAGCAACACTTTCCTGCCCCGTAACGTGATTAACATAGCCGTAAATTTCAAACTCTCCGAATTGGGTCGGAAGATGAGCTTCTGCTTCACGCGTTACGATTTTTTCCGATTTAAGACGGTAAGCAATTAATTCTGCAACAGAGATAAATTTAATCCCGTGTTTTTGTGCAAATTCGTAAAGTTCATCGCGTTTTGCCATGTGTCCGTCTTTGCCCATGATTTCACACATAGGACCCGCCGGAATATGTCCGCAAAGCTTTGCCAGATCAACAACTGCTTCCGTATGCCCTGTACGGGTTAACACACCGCCTTTTCGTGCCACACAGGGGAACAAATGTCCGGGGCGGCGAAGGTCTGAAGGCTGAGCATCCGGTGCAAGGCAGACTTCAATTGTTTTTGCCCTGTCAAATGCCGAAATTCCTGTTGTTACACCGTATTTTTCATGAGCATCAATGCTTACCGTAAAGGCTGTTCTCATACTTTCCGTATTTTGTTCTACCATCTGGTGAAGCTGCATTTTTTCAGCGATTTCATTAGATACAGCAAGGCAGATTAACCCTTTTGCATTTTCTGCCATAAATTTTATAATCTCAGGTGTAACCATTTGTCCTGAACAAATTAAGTCACCTTCATTTTCTCTATCTTCATCGTCTGCAACGATAATCATTTTACCGTTTTTAAAATCTTCCAATGCATCTTCAATTTTATCAAATTTAAAATTTTCCATTTTACATAAACCCGTTTTCTTTCAAAAAATCTTCTGTAATATTATTATTTTTCGTTGATAAAAATTTTTCAACATACCTTCCTAAAATATCTGTTTCGATGTTTACGAGATCCCCTGTTTTAAGGAATTTAAGGTTTGTATTTTCAAGCGTGTGGGGGATAACTGCGGCGCTGAAGGTGTTATTTTGATTTTTAGAAACGGTTAAACTTATGCCGTTTACGGTAATTGAACCTTTATAAACAATATATTTATCAAGTTCTTTGGAAACAACAAATGTCATATCTCCAATGTACTTTGCTGTTCCGTCGACATGTCCCTGAACAATATGCCCCCCCATGCGGGTTGATTGGGTGCTACGCACGTAGCCCTCTTTACCGGTAGCGGAAACATTTTCAATTAGCCCTTGTGGGAGTAATGCTCGTTCAAGATTCACGCATTCTCCTGTTTTAAACCCTTTTGTAATCTTTAAAGTTTCTGAGCTGACGTCAGCTTGAAACGTGTTTTTGCCGATTGAAACAACTGTCTGGCAGCAGCCGTCAATTGCAATACTGTCGCCGATTTGTGTTCCTTCAAGCACCTTTGAACATTCAACAACAAGTTTTTCGCCGTCAAAGCTTTTTATAAATCCTGTTTCTTCCACAATCCCTGTAAACATAAGTTTATTTTATCATGAAAATACCTTTTCGTCTAATTGAATAATAATTTTCAGGATTTCTATAATATCATATGGGATTAACTTTTGAAAAGCTTTTTCAAGCTTATATTGATTGCAGGAAGCATAAGAGAAACACTGTCAACGCATTGATGTTTGAATATAATCTTGAGCAAAATCTTTTGAAGCTATATGAAGATCTTGCAAGCGGAGAGTATAAAATTGGACAGAGTATATGTTTCATTGTACTTTATCCAAAACCCAGAGAAGTCTGGGCTGCGGACTTTAGAGACAGAATTGTCCACCATCTGATTTATAACGAGATTAAAGACAGATTTTATAAAAGGTTTATTAAAGATACATACAGCTGTATTCCCGCCAGAGGCACCACAAATGCTGTTAAGTCGGTTAAAGCATATGCCGCATCGGTAACAAATAATTTCACGGAAACAGCTTACTTTTTAAAAGCTGATTTAAAGAATTTTTTTGTAAGTATTGATAAAAACATTTTATATACGGAAATTGAGAAATTTGTGAATGAAGATTGGGTTTTAAAGCTGATCAGGCAGGTAATTTTTCACAACCCGAAAAAAGATGTATGCATAAAATCTCCGGCATATAAATTTAACTGCCTTCCAAAATATAAAAGCCTCTGGTATACTCCCTCACACAAAGGCTTGCCGATAGGTAACCTTACAAGCCAGTTTTTCAGCAATGTATATTTGAATGTGTTGGATCAATATGTTAAACATCATTTAAAATGCAAGTACTATTGCAGGTATGTTGATGATTTTGTGATTATGCATAAAAATCCGCAATATTTGAATAATATACATAAGGATTTAACCGTTTTTCTTAAAGAAAGGCTTAAGCTTGAACTTCATCAGCATAAAAAATTAATTAATAAAGTTGATAAAGGTATAGACTTTGTCGGTTTTGTCGTAAAACCATACAGAACAAGTCTCAGGCAAAAAACAATAAAAAGAATTTTTAAAATAATCAATACACAAAAGCTAAATTCCAGATGGTTTTATGAGGAAGAACTTGAAAAATTTACTTCAACAATAAACAGTTACCTCGGTATGCTAAGAAACACAAACGGCTATTTTTTAAGAAAAGAAATCTGTTTACGATGTATAAACCTGTTTGTTATATGTGACGATGAGTTTACTAAATTAAAAGTTGTCTGGCACAGTCATATAAATACAGGGCAAAATCATCATCTTCATTAATTTTATTAATTAAAACGCGTTTAATTTCAAGCGGAGTTTTTTCAATAGGAAACAAGAATAATTTATATGGTTCAACATTGAGTATTTGACAAATTGCGGCAAGTGTTTCGGGTGCAGGGTAATTTTTTCCGTTTTCAATGAAGCTTACACTTCTGGGGCTGATACCGATTTTTTCTGCAAAATATTCCTGTGTAATACCTTTTTCATTGCGCAATGATTTAATTTTTGCTCCTAAGAGGCTTTTTATCTGATACATACTCCACCTGACTAATTATTATCCTTAATACGGCAATAAAATTTAATGAGCTGTTAGATAATAATTACTTGACAATATTATCTAATAAGTAGTATAATTTATCCACATGGCTAATAGTAATCAAAATGAAAAAGGAGCAATTTATGAAAGAAATGAATTCTAAAAGCAATATTGCTTTTACTCTGGCAGAAGTATTGCTGACTATCGGTATAATAGGAGTTGTAGCAGCTATGATTTTACCGACTGTTATTAATGAAACTAAGGAAAAAGAATATGCCGTTGCGCGTAAAAAAGCTCTTGCAACAATCGGGGAAGCTGTAAGATTGATTACAGTAAAAGGCAGTATAAGAGATGCTTCAAATGCGGAAGATTTTGTAGAAAACTATCTGAAAAAACAGCTGCAAATAGCTAAAACTTGCGATAATAATAATTTGAGAGATTGCGGTATTGAAACCGGAACGGATAAAATTTTGTCATTAGCTGAAACAAAGATGACGATGCCTAAGACAGTTAAAGAATTGGCATCAGGTATTTCAAGCGGTACTGTTACGGATCCGTCATCAACAAGTTACGGTTTTGTCATGTCGAACGGTTATTCGGTAAATTTGTTTTACAATCCGTCGTGTCTCAGTGATGATAAAGATGCTAACCATTGGGGACAGGACAGGGTATGTGTAAATGCAATTTATGATATGAACGGGCTTGCCCAGCCTAATGAAGTTGGTAAGGATATAGGTTTCGTAACTGTGTTATATCCTGATATTCGAACTCAAGCCGTGGCTCCGGATGTTCACAAAAAGAATGCATCATCTGCGAATTTCTATAACGCCGGAGCAAGCTGCGCAAAACTCGATCCTGAATATACTCTCCCTAATAGAGACGAACTCCTTGCAATGTACTTTAACTCCAATCTTCTTGGAATTACGTCAGGCAGCTATTGGTCTGCCTCTGAGGCTTCCGCAGAGTTGGGTTGGGGCCAGGATTTCACCAGTGGCGACCGCTACAGGAGCTCTAAGTCCAATGGGAACGCTGTCCGCTGCGTCAGGAGATAAGTTATTTAATTATTTAGTTATTTAACGCGAATATTTTTGCGCAGTAAAAAACCTCCTTAAATTAATTAATAATAATGATTTACAACATTTATTATACCATAAAACCTTATATAGCGCAAGTTTTAGGTAATAAATAGTACATGAAACTTTACAAATAAAGAACTTTAGGAGAATAATATGGCTCAATACCGCCACCTGCCTATTTACAAAACAGCATATGATTTACTTGTAGAACTGATGAATACTACAAAAGATTTTCCGCGTGATTTTAAATTCTCGTTAGGTGAAAAAATTCAAAATCACGTTATCGAATTGCTCGTTTTGATTTATAAGGCAAATAGCAGCAAAGATAAAAAAGACTTTATTTATGAAATTTTAAATCACGCTCAATTTTTGGATTTATTTTTGCGAATTTCTTTTGATTTGAAAATAATTTCCCAGTCACGATATTGTGTCTTAATCGAAAAAACATATTCGATTGCCAAACAAGCTCAAGGGTGGTTGAAATCATCCTTTGAAACTGAGCCGGAGCCTGCTTATGCCAAGGTGTAACAGGGTGTGCTCAAATTTATCTCGTCAGCGGTGGTTGTTAAATATCTCAACCAAAGTTTTGCATATGTGCAGAAGTCATTTTTATTGAAAGATTCGATATAAATGATTGTTAATCCGTTGTTCTACGTCAGGCAACTATTGGTCTGCCTCTGAGGCTTCCGCAGAGTTGGGTTGGAACCAGAATTTCAACAATGGCAACCGCAACAGGAACTCTAAGTCCAATGGGAACAATGTCCGCTGCGTCAGGTGATAAATTAAAAAAAGGGTTGATACCCTTTTTTTTGTTGTGAATATAATACTATAATTTTAATAATATTGACTTTTTTCTTGTAAAAATATAAAATAAAAAGCGGGTAAGCCCTGATATCATTAACTTACCTCTGTGGCGCAAACTTCAAATTTGTTAAACCGATAGAGGAAAGGGGGTGATAGAGTGGAATTCAGTGTAACTGAAAAAGCGTTAGTGCTTATCTTTCTGATAATACTAACGCTTAAACTCAAATAACGGGGCTTTTAAAGAGAGGAGCGCAATCCTCTCGCCCTTCTTTTTTATTATAACCTATGTTTTTATAAATTTCAAGTCTAACTCGTTGCAATAAAATATTTTCCTCATATAATAATAATTAATTAAAGGAAAAGGAGAGAATATTATGTCTAGAAAACCTATTATTGCAGGAAACTGGAAAATGAATTTATTGCGTTCAGAAGCTAAAGAAGTTTTTGAAGGGGTTAAAAATTTTGTAAAAGATTATACAGCGGTTGAATTGCCTATAGTTGTCATTGCTCCTGTATTTACATCAATTGCAGCAGTAGAAGCTGTCAGATGTGATTGCGGATGCGGCGGAAACAAAATTTCTATAGCAGGACAAAACTGCCACTGGGAAAAATCAGGCGCATATACAGGTGAAATTTCTGTTGAAATGTTGAAAGATGCAGGATGTGATTATGTTATTATCGGCCACTCCGAAAGAAGACAGTATTTCTCAGAAACAGATGAAATGATTAATAAAAAAGCAAAAGCTATTCTTGCAGGCGGCTTAATTCCTATTATTTGCTGCGGTGAAACTCTTGAACAAAGAGAAGCAGGCGTTACTGACAGCTGGATTGCAGGACAAATTAAAGCTGCTTTGGAAGGAATTTCTCCTGCTGATGTTGCAAAATCAGTAATCGCTTATGAACCTATCTGGGCTATCGGCACAGGTAAAACTTGTGATGCAGATGAAGCTAACAGAGTTATCGCTATGATTAGAAATGTTGTGAAAGAAGCTGCGGGAGCAGAAGCAGCTGACGCAATCAGAATTCTTTACGGCGGTTCTGTTAAGCCTTCTACAATTGAAGAACAAATGTCTAAATCAGATATCGATGGTGCTTTAATCGGCGGAGCTTCATTAAAAGCCGAAAGCTTAAATGAAATTATCGAAAAAACTATGAAACTTATGAAATAGGTTTTAGGTAAAATTAAAAAAGACAGGATTAATAATCCTGTCTTTTTTGTTTAAAAATTGACAATGCGCCTGCTTTTATTTTATAATTCATTATACCTGTATAATTAAGAAAAGGAGTGCAAAATGGCACAACAATTTAATGCTCAGAATATTAAAAAAAGAATTTCGGTACTTGTATTCTTGAAAGGCTCGACAGCACCTCTTGTTTTGTATGTTGAGAAACCCGAAGAACTTTATGCAGAATTGCAGCAGGCAGTGAAAAGCACAGCAGCAGTCTTAATCGAAAAAGAAACTCTCGGACCTTTGAAAAAAGTATGTTTTATATCAAATCAGATTGCGGCTCTCGCTGTTCAGGAAGAACAATACGTAGGATAAACTTTAATGAATTACAAAATTTCAATAGAAGAACTTGAAAATATTCCTTCTAAAACTCTTGATTTTCATTTTGAAGATAAAATTGAGGGATTAGATTGTGTTACCCCCGTGACTTCCGATTTGGAAATAAAATCTCTAGGGGACTTTATTGAAGTAAGAGGAAATGTTAAAGGAATTGTTAAACTTGAATGTGATTTATGTCTAAAAGAGTTTGAATATGAACTGAATTTTGATATCGACGAAATGTTTGCAAAAAATACTCTTTTAGAGGATTACGGGCAAGAGTTCGAGCTTAAAGAAGGTCAGTTTGTAACAGATCTTGAAGGTGCAGATGAAATTGATATTTATGACTTATTGTATCAATCTGTAATATTAAATTTACCAAATAAGAAAGTTTGTGGTATAAATTGTAATGGGGATAAATTTCTTAAAGAAGAAAATTTGTCCGACCCGAGATTAGATGTGTTCAAAAACATTAAAATCGAAGGTAAAAAAGAAATATAAGTAGTATAAGAAAATAAAAAAGGAAAAAAGAAAATGGCAGTACCTAAGAAAAGAACAGGACACTCAGCACAAGGACACAGAAGAAGCAACTGGAAAGCTACAAAACCGGAAACTACAAAGTGCCCTAACTGCGGTGAAACAGTATTAACACACACAGTATGCACAGCTTGCGGAACTTACAAAGGTAAACCCGTAAGCATTAAAGACAGAGTTGAAGAAGCAGCGGTTAAAGAAGAAAAGAAACCTGCTAAAAAATCAACTAAAAAAGCTGAAAAAGCTGAAGAAACAAAAGCAGAAGAAGTTAAAGCGGAAGCGGTTGTTGAAGAAGCAAAAGAAGAAGCTCCCGTAGAAGAAACTTCTGAAACAGAAGAAAAATAACTCTATAAAAGTCGGGCGGCTGAAAAATTTCAGTCCCCGCCTTTTAACCGTTATAAATTTAAATATAAGACTTTGAGAGGGATAAGATGACGAGAATAGCAATAGACGCAATGGGTGGTGACCATGCTCCGCATGAGATAGTTGCAGGAGCTGTATGGGCGGCTAAAGAATACGGGGTCGCAATTGAGTTAGTCGGAAAGCAAGACAGAATTGAACAGGAACTCGATAAGATTTCCCATGAAGGTTTTATGACCGATTACGGCAAAGGCGGAGCCGCTAAATATCGTGTTAAAATTGATACATCCAAACTTGATATAAAAATTACCCACGCATCGGAAGTTATTGAAATGGGTGAAGCCCCCGGGCAAGCTATTCGTAAAAAGAAAAAGTCATCTATTGTTCTTGCTGTTGATGCTGTAGCTCAAGGAAGCTCTGATGCCGTTGTTGCGGCAGGTTCTACCGGGGCTGCAATGGCTTCAAGCTTATTTGGTTTGGGAAGAATACCGGGAATTGACAGACCTGCTATTGCTGTTACTTTACCTACAATTAAGAAACCTATTGTTGTTATAGACGGCGGAGCCAACAGTAATTGTACGCCCGAAATGTTATACCAGTTTGCAATTATGGGTGCAACATTCTCTAAAAACGTACTCGGTATTGAACATCCGCGTATCGGTGTTTTGAATATTGGTGAAGAAGCCGGTAAAGGTAATGAACTTGCACAGGCTACATATAAAATTCTTGAGCAGCATCAGGAAAAATTAAACTTTGTCGGAAACATAGAAGGTAAAGAAATTTTCTTAAGTGTATGCGATGTTGTTGTATGTGACGGATTTGTAGGTAACGTTGCTTTGAAGGTTACCGAGGGTACATCACAAATGTTATTCAGAATGTTGAAACAGGAATTTAAAGCTGATTTGGCCGGTAAAATTATCGGACTTCTTGCAAAACCGTTTATGAAAAGAATTTATACAAAGATTAACTATGAAGAATTCGGCGGTGCATTGCTTTTAGGTGTTAAAGGCATTACCGTTATTTCTCACGGCAGAAGCAAAGCTTACGCAATTAAAAATGCCGTCAGAGTTGCAAAACACGCTGTAGAAACAGGCGTTAACGAAAAAATAGCTAAGTTTTATGAGGAATAAAATATATGACAGATAAATTAATTCCGTTGAGAATTGCGGGTGTCGGATACAGTTTACCCGAAACAGTTATTACTAACGATGATTTAACTAAATTATACGAAACATCTGACGAATGGATTTATACACGTACCGGAATTAAAGAAAGACGTGTTGTTTCAGGTGAGCAAAATGCAATAGATTTAGGTTTCGAAGCTGCTCAAAAAGCTTTGGAAAGAGCAAAAATGACCCCTGATGATATTGAATTAATTATCGCGGCGTCTTCGGCTCCGCCTGATTTGTACCCTGCAATTGCGTGTCATATTCATCAAAGACTTGGTATTAAAGCTCAAATTCCTGCTTTTGATATTACTGCGGCATGCTCGGGATTAATTTACGGGTTAAGCATTGCAAAAGCATATATTTCTTCCGGAATGTACAAAAATATTCTGATAGTTGCGACCGATAACAACTCACGTCTTGTTAACTGGGAAGACAGAGCTACCTCAATTCTTTTCGGAGACGGAGCGGGTGCAATGGTTGTAACTCAGGCAGAGGATGGAATTGATGATGTTATTGCAGTTGATATCAAAGCTGACGGAAACTATGGGAATTTAATTGAGCTTTCGTTTGACGGTAAAAACTGCCCGTTGGTTGAACAGTATGAAGAAAAACCTAAAGGTATAAGAATGAACGGACGCGGTGTTTATACATTTGTGGCTAAAGTTCTTCCTCATTATGTTGAAAATCTTATTTCAAATGCAGGCTTAAAACCTGAAGATATTGACTATTTAATTCCGCATCAGGCTAATATCAGAATTATTCAGGCTGTGCAGGAAAGATTGGGATATTCTGATGATAAAGTTGTTACGAATATCAAGTATTACGGCAATACTTCTGCGGCTTCAATACCTATTGCATTAGCTGAAAGTGTTGAAAAAGGTAATGTGAAACTCGGGACAACCGCTGTTCTTTGCGGTTTTGGCGCAGGAATGACATGGGGCGGTGCAATTGTAAGACTTAGAGAGGGTATTTGCTGATGAGCATTAAAATCGGGAAGGCAAATAAACCGGGAACCATTGTTTTTCATTACGGTAACCCTGCTTTTGTAAAAAAAGTTAAAGAGGCTAAAACTGAAACTTTATATGCTTGTAAGCCTTTCAAACCTTTATGCGAGTTTTGCAAAGAAAAAATCGGTCTGTTAAATGACGATGTATTTATTAAACAGGCAGAAAAATTAAATAAGGAGTAAATTATGTCTAAAAAAATAGCTTTTCTTTTTCCTGGACAGGGTTCGCAGGCTGTCGGCATGGGAAAAGATTTGTATGATAATTTTGAAAGTTCAAAATCTGTTTTTGATACGGCTGATAAAGTATTGGGAAAAAGCGTGTCAACATTGTGTTTTGAAGGTCCTGAGGATGCCTTGAAGCAAACGTTTAATACACAACCTTGCATTGTTACAATGTCAATTGCCGCTCTGGAAGCTTTAAAATCACAATGTGATATTAAACCTGACTATACAGCGGGTCACTCTTTAGGCGAATACTGTGCAATGTATTGTGCGGGAGTAATGAATTTAGAAACAACTTTAAAAGCTATTCAAAAAAGAGCAGATCTTATGGGGCAAAAAAATGGCGGTGCTATGTCTGCTGTTTTAAACGCTCCCGAAGGTGCCTTGGAAGAAGCATTAAAAGAAGCATCTCAAGTTGGATATGTAGATGTTGCAAACTACAATTCACCTGCTCAGGTTGTAATCACAGGTGACGAAGCTGCTGTGGCTAAGGCGGGTGAACTTCTTATGGCTAAAGGTGCAAGACGTGTTGTTCCCCTTCCTGTATCAGGTGCTTTTCACTCTAAATTTATGGAAGATGCAGGGCATGAATTTGCAAATTTTGTGTCTGAATTGGAATTGAACAATGCTCAAGTTCCTGTAATTACAAATGTCGATGCATCTGCAACAACAGAAAGCAGTGATTTTAGAGAAAAAATGCCTAAACAAATTTATTCATCGGTTCACTGGACCCAAACAATTCAAAAAATGGCTGCCGACGGTGTTGAAATTTTTGTTGAAATCGGACCCGGTAAGGTACTGGCAGGTTTGAATAAAAAAATTGTTCCTGATGCTAAAGTCTTTAATATATTTGATAAAGCATCATTGGATGCAGCAATTAACGATTTGAAGGTGATTTTATGCTAAAAAAAATAATACTTTTACTTTTGATATTATTATCATCGAATTTTGTTATTGCTGCTTCAGATAAAAATGATGCTTTTTATAAAGTTCAAATGGCTTATTATAACAGCATAAAAACCTGTTCTGCCGGAACATTCAGTTTGCCTTCAATAGAAATGTTCGGACAGAATATCGATTTTAAATTGATAGTTTACGGTAAGAAAAATGGTAAGTGTATTATACGTGAGCAAATGGGAGGTTCGGATACCAGATGCTCTTTACCTATGGATGTAGCAAGAAAGTATGCAGATGAAAATATTAGAACATTAGAAACTTCAATGAGACAAGGTTCTGCATATAGTGCTTATGTAAATCAAGTACACAATAATGAAAATTATTGTAAATTTTAGACAATTTATAAAATGTTTACGGCGGGTTAATCCCGCCGTATTTCTCTTTTTAATTCCTTTAAACTGTTTATCATTTTGTAAACATATTCTATCTCTGCAGCCTGTGCATCATCAAGCCATTCGATAATTTTCTGTTTCAGTGTTTGTTTTGAGATTTTATGTTCATAGTCGAACAAATCTTTGACCTGCACATCGAATATTTTTGCCAGTATTTCAAGTTTTTCCGGCTGGGGAAAATGTTTACCGGCTTCAATTTTCGTAATATGGTTCGGCTCAAATCCAACTAATTCGGAAAGTTTTTCCTGTGTCAGATTTTTGCTTTTTCTCAGCTCTTTAATTCTTTTGCCGAGCATTTTTCTGCATGAGTCCATGTTTAATCTCCTATATTAATAGGATAATACTCTATTTTTCTTTAAAACATATTGACAAACGAATGAAAATAACTTAAAATCATGCGTATTATAATTATAAATTGCATAAAATTAATTGTTTTACGAATGAAAGAGGAATATATGGACAAAAAAGCATTTACATTAGCAGAGGTTCTTATCACACTCGGAGTGATCGGAGTAGTTTCGGCTCTGACAATGCCTTCATTAGTTCAACACTTCAAAGATATGGTATTAATTAGTCAGGCAAAGAAAAGTTATACAAATTTTTTAAATGCGATTAAAAGAATGGAAGCCGAAAATGAATGTACTAATTATGCTGACATATTTGCTACCGGAGAAAGTGCCGCTCAAATTGCAAAAAATATAGCAAAATTTTATAATGGTTCACAGGTTTGTACTGCAAAAAATCAAGGCTGCGGAAGCGACTATAAGGTTAAGACTGCAACTCCTATGAATAACGGTACAGGAGGAATATCTTTAGAAAATTTCGGTTTCCCGAGAATTAATAATGTTGACGGCAGTTCTATCTATTTACGTGATATTCGGGATAATTGTATTCCGTATACATTCACAGCAAACAAAAAAGATGAAAACGGTTTTTATACCGGTGAAACTTATACTGCTACTGAAACAAGATGTGCGACAGTTATTATCGATGTAAACGGAGAATTTAAAGGTCCTAATCAATATGGAGCTGATGTTCATCAAATAATAGTGCAAGACAAAAAATTGGAGCCTAATGATAATAATTTCGGCTGTTTAAAGTCCATTTTCGTGAACAATAAATTAAATTATAAGAAATATTCAGACGATATCGAATTTTAATGTTACAAAGTATGTAATAAAAAGTCATAAACTGTGATTACGGTTATCTTTATGCTATAATCACAGCTATAGGGATAATATTAACAGAGAAGAGATGCAGGTTGGGTTTAACCTGACAATTATAAGGAGAAAATTAATGACTGAAAGAAAAATTGCATTGGTAACAGGCGGTTCCCGCGGTATCGGTTTAGCTTGCGCATTAGAGCTTGCAAAAGCAGGATGCGACATCATTATTAATGATATTTGCGAAGCGGAAAAAGCTCAGCCGGCTTTAGATGAAATTAAAGCTTGCGGCGTAAATGCTTATTTCTACAGATTTGACGTTTCAAATGATGAAGAAGTTCAGGCAAATGTTGATAAAATGATTGCTGAACACGGTAAAATTGATGTCTTGCTTAACAATGCAGGTATCACAAAAGACGGTCTGTTCATCAGAATGGATATGGAACAGTGGGAAAGAGTTATCAAAATTAACCTTACAAGTGCTTATTGCGTAACCCATGCCGTTATTAAACACATGATGAAAGCACGTCAGGGATCAATTATTAACATGTCAAGCGTTGTAGGCTTACACGGAAACCCCGGTCAGGCAAACTATTCAGCTTCTAAAGCAGGTTTAATCGGCTTGACTAAAACTCTTGCAAAAGAATTCGGCTCAAGAAATATCAGAGTTAACGCAGTATGCCCGGGCTTTATCCAAACAGCAATGACAGCTAATCTTCCTAATATCGAAGAATATCTTAAAGCTATCCCTATGAAGAGATTGGGTACTCCTGAAGATATTGCTAAAACTGTAAAATATCTGGCATTAGATGCTGATTATGTATCAGGTCAGGCAATCGAAGTTGCAGGCGCTTTAATCATATAGTAAAAGTTAAGATTTTTAACAATATGATTGCAGGATTGTAAATTCCTTGCAAAAAAATCTTGCTCTAAGTATAATATTAGAGAACAAATAGTATAGTATACAATTTAAATTATGAGGAAATTAGAAATGAGTACATTCGAAAAAGTTAAAAAAGTTGTAGTAGATCAATTAAGCGTTGATGAAGCTTTAGTTACTCCGGAAGCTAGCTTCACAGCTGACTTAGGTGCTGACTCTTTAGATACAGTTGAATTAGTTATGGCTTTTGAAGAAGAATTCGGCTGCGAAATTCCTGATGAAGAAGCTGAAAAAATTCAAACTGTTCAAGATGCAGTTAACTACATCGACTCTCACAAATAAGAGTTGTGCGTGTAGCCACTGTTTATAAAAAGTTGCGAGGGTGAAAATTGAATATTCATTTTCCCCTCGTATATTTATCAGAATTAATTTAAAAGGTAAAGAGATGACAAAAAGAAGAGTAGTTATCACAGGACTTGGAGCGGTTACACCATTCGGTGTCGGTGTTGAGAAATTTTGGAATAGTCTTGTTGAAGGAAAAAGCGGAATTAGTACATCAGAGCTTATTGATATTGATAAGCACGTTGTAAAAATATCAGGTGAATGCAAAAATTTTAACCCTGATGAATATCTTGATCCTAAAGAAGCTAAAAAAATGGACAGATATATTCAGTTTGCCGTTATAGCTGCTGATGAAGCGATTAAAGACGCTAAATTAGAAGAAGTCAAAGATGTTGACCCTTATAAAATCGGTGTTATAGTCAGTTCTGCAGCCGGCGGTTTCAGAACTTTCGAAGAAAACCATATCAGAATTCTTGAAAAAGGGCCTAACAAATGTTCTCCGTTTACAATTCCTATGATGATTGTAAATATGGCATCCGGTCGTATTTCTATGAAGTATGGTTTCAAAGGTATTAATAAAGTTGTTGTTTCTGCCTGTGCGACAGGTACTCACTCCGTAGGCGACGCTTTCAGGGCTATTCAATACGGTGATGCCGATATTATGGTAACAGGCGGTGCAGAAGCTACAATTTGTGATGTAGGTATAGGCGCATTCTCCAGTGCAAGAACTTTATCTAAACGTAACGATGAGCCGACAAAAGCTTCACGTCCATGGGATGTTGACAGAGACGGTTTTGTTATGTCTGAGGGTGCAGGAGTTCTTATTCTTGAAGAATACGAACATGCTAAAAAACGCGGCGCTAAAATTTATGCAGAAGTTGTCGGATATGGTCAGACAGCTGATGCTTATGATGTTGTTGCTCCGGATCCGGAAGGAAAAGGTGCTACAAACTCTATGAAATTTGCTCTTGAAGATGCAGGATTAAAACCTCAGGATGTTGATTATATCAATGCTCACGGAACAAGTACCGGCTTAGGCGATATTGCTGAATCTAAAGCTATTGAAGGATTGTTCGGAAGCAAAGATGAAAATAAAAAACTTCTTGTAAGTTCTACAAAATCTATGCATGGTCACTTACTCGGTGCTACGGGAGCGGTTGAATGTATTGCATGTATTAAGGCTATTAATGAAGGTATTGTTCCACCGACTATTAATCTAGATAATCAAGATGAAAAAGTCGGAAACCTTGACTATGTACCTCATAAAGCAAGAAAAGCAGACATTCATGTCGCATTGTCAAATTCATTCGGATTTGGCGGGCAAAATGCTTCTGTTGTTATCAAAGAGGCTGAATAAGTAGAAAAAAATGAATATTAAAAAAGCCCTCAATTTTGAGGGCTTTTTATTTGTTTAAAATTCAACTTTCGGCGTTTGTTTTTCCTGCTCTGTAATTTCAAAATAATCTCTTGACTTAACTCCTGACATAGCGGCTACAAGAGATGTCGGAAATGTTCTTATAATTGTATTTATAGTTTTGACGCTTTCATTGTAATCCCTTCTCGCGACTGCAAGTCTGTTTTCAGTTCCTGCAAGTTCGTCTTGCAGACCTGTAAATGCTTTATCGGCTTTAAGATTAGGGTAATTTTCAACAACAACAAGCAGTCTTGAAAGTGCACTGTTTAATTCGTTTGTGCTTTGTTGTACCGCTTTAACATCGTTTGTATTCATTGCACCTGATAATTTGGCACGTGCATTTGCAATATTTGTGAAAATTTCATTTTCATGTTTTGCGTAACCTTTTACTGTATTTACCAGATTTGGGATTAAATCGTTTCTTCTTTTAAGCTGGTTTTCAACCTGTGCCCAGTTTGCCGTAACATTTTCGTCCATAACCTGCAATTTGTTGTAAGTTCCGATGAAAAACCCTGCAATCGCTATTATTGCAAGGATTAGAACTCCTAAAATAATTAAACCTGTGTTTTTCATGATATCTCCTTTATAATTGTGTAAAATTTTTTACCATCCGCGTGAAGCTCCGCCGCCGCCGAAGCCTCCTCCTCCTCCAAAACCGCCGAAACTTCCGCCTCCGCTTCCGCTTCCAAAAGAGCCTCCGCCGAAATAAAATCCGCCTCCGCCCCCGCCGTTTTTGGTGATTGAAAAATATATGGAAAGCCATATTATTAGAAATAGTAAAACTGCAAGGCCTGAACCTTCGTCATTTGTCGGCGGAATTGGTTTGGATGCGGAAATTTTCACGCCGTAGTAATCTGCAATATCAACTGCAAGTACGGTTGTTCCGTCAATAATACCCTTTTCGTAGTTATTCTGTCTGAAATAGGGTATCATGTAGTAATCTAAAATTCTTCCCGCATGTGCATCGGTTATTGCTCCTTCAAGTCCGTATCCTATTTCAATTCTTGCCTGTCTGTCATTTGGAACAACAAGCACCACAGCCCCGCTATTAAGCTTTTTATCTCCGATTTTATATTTTCGACCGATGTTAAGAGCTGCGTCTTCTATAGGCTGTCCGTCAAGTGCGGTTAAAGTTACAACCGCAACATCCGCTTTCGTTTTCTGCTGAAGATCGTTTAAAAGCGTATTTAATAGTGCTTCGTTATTTGACGATATTACCTGAGCTTCATCAGCTATAAAGCCGTTAAAGTGCAGGTCTGCCGCGTCTACGTTTTGTATCATTGCGCCAAATGTTATAATAACCAACAAAATTCGTTTAAACATAAATACATTATAAGCAAATATTTATATTCTGTAAATCCTTTAATGAGCTATTGATAGAATTTTTCAATATCAAACTTGAATTTATTTATGTTATCAAATGAAAAAATTTCTTTCATATCGGTTCCTAAAGCTCTGGATATTTTATATAGTGCACTTATAGTTATATCCCTTTTCCCGGCTTCAATCATGGCAATATGAGAGCGTGAAACCGTAGATTCAAGTGAAAGGGTTTCTTGTGTAAAACCTTTATTTAATCTTATTTTCCTTATGTTAACGCCGAGTTCTTTTTTAAAGTCATTGCACATATTTATATTTTATGCTATGTTACTGACAGTGACTGTCGCCAAGAGCGACAAATTATAAGGAGCAATTTTATGAATAAAGCATTTACTTTATCGGAGACTTTGATAACACTGGGGATTATTGGTGTTGTTGCTGCTTTAACTATGCCCGCAGTTATTACCAATTATCAGAAAAAGCAAACGTCCGCCCAGTTAAAAAAGGCATATTCAACTTTTGCACAGGCACTGGTTCAAGCGCAATATGAATTTGGAGATGCTTCTAGTTGGACGGTTACTGAGCCATCGAGCTCTTATGAAGATAATTTAGCGTATTTTGAAACATATTGGAAACCTTATATAAAAATAATTAAAGTATGTAAAACAATGAATGAATGCGGTTATGATATTACAGGTTATGCGAGTTTATCTAATAAAAATAATTATGTATACTACGGACAATTTGCAAATGTGCCCGGTTTTATTTACGGTGACGGAACATATGCATATTTAAGACCGTATAATATAAATTCTACGGAAGATAACAGACAACGTCTTCAACTGTTATCAATAGACTTGAACGGTCCTAAAAAGCCTAATGTAATAGGAAAAGATGTATTTCAGTTTATAATAAATACAAACAATGGTGTAATATCCGGATTTGGAAACAAAAATCTTTGTACAGCAGCCAATATTAAAAATTCTGCAGAGTATTCACGCAGCTGTGGCGGAAAAATCATGGCTGACGGCTGGGAAATTCTGGACGATTATCCGTGGTAAATTTTATTCTTCAATCAATACTCTGTCAAGGCAGGCTTTTGGTGAATAGTGCCATTCTCTGAATGTTATACGTTTTACTTTGTAGCCGGAGCGTTCTATTATTGCTTGTTTCTTCATGTTAGAAATTCTATCGGCGCTCTTATCTTCAACGCCGTCAATTTCAACTACAAATTTATCATTAACAAGCAAATCCGCGCTTAGACCTGCAATTTCTGCTCCTGCTACGACTTTATGACCAAGTTCTCTGATGTTTTCTGCAACTTCACGTTCAAGCGGGTTTTTGTAAATGTTTTCGTCTATATCACCTGAAAGCATTGCCTGTTTGCGATCCTGATAGTTTTGCATGTAGGATATGTAATTTCTGAAATGACCTTCAGGGAGTTCACGCGGATTACGTGATATAAAGTTAATTACTTTATTTCTTCCGCGGGTTATTGCTACGTTAAACAGGTTTGGTTTTTGCAGGAATGTTAAGCTTTGCATATAACTGTTATCGGCAAAAGCCCATGAAATCAGCATAATATCGCGTTCGTCACCCTGAAATGTATGAGCTGTACCTATTTCTATCTGGTGTTTTTTAATCATGTAATCTGATAGAACTTTTGAAACAGAAACTTTTAATTGTTCAACCTGCGCTCTAAAAGGTGAAATAATTCCTACAGACACGGGGTTATCAGGATTTTTCCTTTCATCTTCTATGATTATTTCATGTAACCTTTTAACCAGTGCTTCGATTTCAGGAAGATTTCTTGTTGCGTCAAAATCTACCTTGCCGTCAAGAACTTCTACAAGCTCCAGAACTTTTTCCTCTGATTTATCTTTTCTCATAACGCGAATTCTGTCATTGTAGAATTCATGATTTGAGAAGTTGATAATAGGCGGAAGGCTTCTAAAATGTTCATCAAGCATAACGGAATTCATAGAATAGTAATCGGCTAAATCAAACATTGAATTTGTTCTGAAACGCCACATTAATTGATATTTGTCAGGAATTCCATATTGGCTTAAGAATGATTGTTCTTTTGCTTTTTCCAAGAATGAAAGGTGTGGTAATTGTTTGTCATCACCTACAATTACGGCACGTTTTGCACGGAATAGTATTGGAAAACAGCTTGCAATATCGCATTGAGATGCTTCATCTATAATTGCAACATCAAACATACCCGGTTTAAGAGGTAGTGAATCTGATACTGCATAAGTTGTTACACACCAGCATGGGAAGGCTTCCAGAAGCGGCTTAAAATCTTCTTCTTCAAGAATATTTGTCTGCAGGCGTTTTCTGTTTGTAACAAGCGATTTTGCATGAACTTTCAATCTTCTGCGTTTATTTTCATCGCGGAGAAGTTCTTTTAATGCTTCACGGCGTTTGTTTTTCAAAATGTTTGTTGCAAGTGTTTTTTGCTTGCGTTTCATAGTCCTTATTTGTTCGGAGAGCATGTGAAGGTTGCCTGTTTTTTGAATATCGGCTTCTATTTTTCTTAAAGCCCATTCCATGCTGGCAAAATCAAGTTCCTGTTTAAGTTTTCCGAGATTATCATAATTAACTTCAAATTCTTTTAAGTTCAGAATTTTTTTGAGCTGACCGAGGCTTGTGAAGTTTGCTATTTTTGAGATAAAGCCTGCTTTTTCCATATTATGTTCAAGAACTTTTATAATTCCCGCAACAATATCAATTTCGCCTTTTTTCAGGCTTTTTTTGATGAATTCTTTTTTGCCGAGAAGTTTTTCCTGTTCTTCAACTTCCAATAATTTGTCGTGCCAATCTTTTTCAAGCTTAATTATGGTTTCTGACTTAACTTCCATGTTTTTAAGCATGTCAAGATGATCTTTCATATCTTTTGCATCAACAAGAAGAATATCTTCAACGCCTTCATCAAGGTCGCTGTTTTGGGAAAGCAGGTTATTTAATTCTTCACTTAATTGTCTTTGATAATTCAAACGCCCTGCGCGAAGCGCCATGTGTGATGCGCCAAGTTCATTTAAACGTTCTGCAACAACGTCAACGGCTTTGTCCATACGGGAAGCCACCAGAACTGTTTTCCCGTTTGCTACAAGATGTGCAACAAGGTTTACGATTGTCTGTGATTTACCTGTTCCGGGAGGTCCCTGAACCGCTACAAATTTGCTGTTGTCGATGTTTTTTATTACCTGTAACTGGCTGTCGCTTAAAGATAGCGGGGTTATCGGGTAGAAATCCGTAATTTTATTCATATCCTTTAAAGGAACTGATTTTTCTTTGCTTTGTGCATATTCTTCGTTGATTATGCTTAATGCTGTTTCTCTGTAAACTCCTGATGGTTTTTCGGCAATTTGTGTAAGTTCATGCAAAACTCCTGCCGTAACAGAGGGACGTTTGGTCAAAATAATTGCACTCTGATAGGTTACGGCAACTTTTTCAAGCTTTACTTTCTGTTTTTCCTGCTCGGTTTCTTCCTCAATTATTTCATCAAGGTTTTCTCCGTCAATTTTTTCTTTATAGAAATCTTTAGCCTTTGTAATATTGTCGTCTTCTTTGTAATCTCCGATATTTTCCGCAATTTCAACTTCAGGAACAAGAGATTTTAACGTTGTAAGGAAAATATCAAGTTTTTCCTGCGTTATAGGTAAATCGGGAACTACATCAAGAATTCCTTCAAGCAGTAAATCAACTTCGTCTTCATCATCGTTTTTACGCATTAAAGCTGCAAGCGCGCCCGTATTCAGCGATAAAACTTCATCAAGAGGAAGGCAGTTTATATTTACGCCGTTTCTTTCAAGCTTACAGGGCATATATAAAAGCGGGGTTAAAAATTCGTTTTGTTTTTTTGATTTCGAGCTTTTGCCGACAAGGAAAAGATAGCCGTAAATCAGGTATTTATCTTTCTGCCCCAAATCGCTCTGAATCATAAGCTCTGTCAATTTCGGGTCGCTTCCGTCAAGAGATACGTATTCGGCACCTGTTGAGAAAAGCTGTTCTTCGCCTTTAAGGAAAATCCATTTGTTGTCCTTATCTCCTTTAAGGTTTCTGAATGTTGAGCTTTTAACTTCTTCTCTTACACAGTCGTGAAGATACTGGCTTAACTTTTTTATAAAACTGTTATTAAATGCCGAATTTATAGCGCGTGAAGCTTCCTGTAGCATGTGTTGTTACTCCTGTTCCATTTTCTAATATTTTACGCTAAAATAGCTGTTATGGAAATCATCAATATAAAGGATACTTCAAACAAATTGTTTTATATCGGCGGGGTTGTGCGTGATGAACTTCTCGGTCGAAAATCTTTTGATATTGATATAACGTATGCAGGGAATGCAATTGAATACTGTCCGCGTTTCGGGGAAGTTATTCAGAAAAATCCTGATTTCGGCACAGTCAGGATTAATGTCGGCGGGCGTGAGGTTGATTTTGCTTCAACCCGTTCGGAAAGTTATCCGCGTAAAGGACACCTGCCTGTTGTGGATAAAATTGGATGTTCTTTGAGGGAAGACGTTATGCGCCGCGATTTTACGATTAACGCGCTTGCAAAATCCGTTGCTACAGGCGAAATTGTCGATTATACCGGCGGGCTTGAGGATTTAAAAAATAAAAAACTGCGGGTGCTGCATGATGAAAGCTTTATTGATGACCCTACAAGAATTATCAGAGGATTAAAGTTTTCTGTGCGTTTCGGCTTTGAACCGGATGAACACACACGCCGTTTGCAGGAAGATTATTTAGCAAATATAAATTATGACATGAGTTACAAACGTGTTAAAAAAGAGCTTATAGAAACATTTAATCTTAATTCCCAGATTGCATTTGAAAAATTTATTAATGAAAAAATTTATAAACTTGTAACTGAAAATGATGTTCAATTGCCTGAAACTAATATTGAAAATCTGGTTAATGATTACAAACCGGAGAATGTGTGGTTAATTTATGCGGGAGTGCTCGGGGATTTATCACGTCTGCCTCTTACAAAAATTGAGCAAAAAATTCTTGATGATGTGCCGAAAAGGATTTTGAAAAACGACTTTGAACTTTATAAAGCTTTTGAAAATGTTCGTATTGAAAGTATTTTGCTTTATGGAATTTTGAAAGATGAAGCAGGTGCACGGCATTATTTGGATAGTTTGCGCAATATAAAAATATCAGTTACGGGTAAAGACCTGCAAAATCTGGGTATAAAGCCGTCGCCAAAATATCAGGAAATATTTGATGAATTACTGAAACAAAAGCTTATAAAACCTCAAATGACATTTGAAGAAGAAATTGAATTAATTGAAAAGCTAAAATAAATATGTTAAAATAATAAAGTATAAGAATAAAGGGAGCGGTAATTATGAAAAAATCTTTAATTTTTGGAAAAGTCGGGGGGGGGGCAATTTAACAGCTGCTCCGTTCAGCTTTTGCAGAGTTGAAAAAATAATAAAAAAATGTTATATTAGTGATATGATACATCACAAATATGCTTTTACACTCGCAGAAGTATTAATAACTTTAGGAATAATCGGTATAGTTGCAGCTATGACACTGCCTGTATTGATTTCAAATCACAATAAAAATATTGCCGAAACAAGATTGAAAAGAATTGCATCTGTATTAAACAGCGTTGTAAAACTTGCCGAAGTTGATTACGGCGAGCCGAAAAATTGGGAACCCGCAGGATCTGCAGATGTAATAAAAAAATATTTTTTACCATATTTACCGGGGAGCTCTTTTATAAATGAAAGTGAGCTTGCAGGGTATAGAGTATATGTTTCATCCTCTGACGGTAACGATTCTTTTACTATGAACGGCGGATATGCAAGCGGTTTAAAATTAAAAACCGGAGAAACTATTCATGTTCCTAACGGCATAAATGAAAATAGCGGTTTACTGCAAATCGGTGTACTGATAAGAGAAAATACTAAAAGTAAATATATCAGCGGTAAAGAATATTTTACGTTTTTTATGGATTTGTCTAAAGGGGTTGTTGATGTAAAACCCTGGGCAGAAAAATGGGGAGTTTCATCTTGTACTGACAACAGAAACCTATTATTGTCACAATGTAAGTCTTCAACGGGTCATTCCGCTCTGTGCTTAATGCTTATTGAATGCAACGGCTGGAAAATTCCTGATGATTATCCTATACGTTTTTAAATTTTGATTATAAATCATCAATTTGTTTAACCAATTCTTTTATATGCTGTTTGACTGCGGGAGTTATAAGCAAATCGGGTTCGGACATTGAAAATTCGTCAAGGGTAATTATACCGCGCTTTAAATTCCCGCTTTCTGCGTATAGAAGCCCGAGCATTACCTTATTTAGTGCGTTGCCTTCTCTGCTGTATTCTTTTATTTTTGAATTTACTAATCCTAATGCCTTGTAACATTTAGCCAGATCCTGATAATATTGGAAATTAAGACTGTATTGTTTTACCGCATCTTCATAAGGCTGACGCGCCATATCAGGGTATCCGATTGCCATATAGGCATCTCCTATATTATTGTAATACACCGCTGTTGCCTGAGTATTAGGATTTAAGCTTATTGCAATTTTAAATTCCTGAATTGCCGCATAATACAAACGCTCGTTCATATAGCGAAGCCCCATGTTATTATGAAGATAAGCGTTTTTTGTGGCATCAATCACATACACATCAGGTTTTCTGTAGCCTGATGCGGCAAAACTTAAAAATAATAAAAGTATTATTAAACCTTTTTTCATTTTAGTTATAATAACGAAAGTTCCATTCCTTCTTGCGCAAAAATGATATCATCCTGATTGTAATTTTCTTTAATACAGTTTAATTTGTTATCGTCATAATCAGGATCATAGTGGAAAAATACAAGTTTTTCCGCGCCTGACTGATTTTTTGCATCAACTGCCATTTCGAATGTTGAGTGTCCGTAACCCTGTTTTGGCGCAAAAGCATCAAGATAATCTTCAGTTGTATATTGTGCATCATGGATTAATAAGTTGCAGCCGCGTGCAAAGTTTATAAGCTTTTTGTCGCCGCCGGGGTAACTTTCTTTATCAGTGGCGTAAACTAAAACTTTATCTTTGTATGAGATTTTGTAAATTAACACGCCTTCCTGAGGGTGTGCGTATGAACGGTAACAGGTAATAAGAACGTCATCACCTTCAACTTTTGCATCATTTTCAGTTTCAATTCGTTTTATAATAGGTGCTTCTCCGTGGCGAAGAATAATTCCTTCAGTTTCATTTAAATCTTTAATATTTAAATTTCCTGCAATGTCGCCCAAATCAAGCGGAAAAGATTTTCCGAAAAGAAGTTCTGACATTTCGTCGGCAAGACTTTCATTGTAGTTTACGTTGCCGAAAACATTTATTACGGATGAAGGAATGTGCAGCGGTCTGAAAAAAGTAAATCCCTGCAAATGATCCTGGTGAATATGTGAAATTAATACCGTAGCTTTAACAGGTGTTCTTTCTTCGGCATTTGCTCCCGATGAAATATATTTTCCCATAAGCTCGTGCCCTATATTTATCAGCCCGGTTCCGGCATCAAGGATTATCAAGTGTCCGTTGACATTTACTTCCACGCAGGAAGTGTTGCCGCCGTATTGTAAAAAGTCTTTGTCAGCTATAGGATAACTTCCTCTTACTCCTCTGAATTTTATTTTGAATTCGCTCATTGTTTTTTCCTTTTTTAAAATTTGTACAAAGCCCTTGCGGCTGTGTAGAGTGCCGCTCCTATTTTTTTATTGTTATTGTCGCATTTTGGTCTTTTTCTTCGCCTGTATAGACAGTTGTTCCGAATACAAGTATTTTAGCAAGTTTTTGTATATTTGTTAATCTTGTTTCTTTATTTTCTATGTTAAAAACAACTTTGTTCCTGTAATTTGAAACAGTTACCATCCTGAAAGCATTCGGATACGAAACAAGCGCAGGACAACTTACATATAATATGTTGTCTTTTTGAGTAATTTTTGCCCCGTGGTAATGACCCTGAAATACACCAATCGGATTTTTATATTTGGATAGAACTTCTTCCATTTTGTCAGCATCCGTAAGTCTGTGATTAGGACTGTTATAAGGTTCTATTACGGGAACATGCATAAAAATTAAAACAGTATCTTTTTTTGAATTTGCAAGTTCATTATCAAGCCATTTTAACTGTTCATCGCCTATCCTTCCGTTTGACGTCAGTCTGTCGCGGATAATCGTGTCCAGAACTATAACTTTATACCCCTTCTGAGGCACAAACGAGTAATATGACTTTTCAAATTTATAATTCTTATTGTATTTGTTTATAAGCTGCATGTAAACTGAAGGATTTAAGTATCCTCCGACCATTGTATCGTGGTTGCCGAATGCAAAATACCAGGGAACATTTATCTTTTCGGTGTGCGGCAGAAATGCGCTTAATTCTTTTTCAAAAGGCTTATCAATCTGATCTCCGGTAAACATTACAAAAGAAACATTTGGTGTAGAATTAATCTGATCAATTGCATCATCTAAAAGTTTCGGTGATTCGGCAATCATCTTATAAGTCGTATTATTCTGTCCCGTATAATAATGAATGTCGCTTACCTGTGCAAACTTTAAACTTGAAGTACTGCTGTAGCATTGAAGCCCGAAAAGCATTGCTCCTGCAAGCAATACGGATATTGACCAGTTTTTTATTCTTGTCATAGCTGTTTCCTTTTTTATATTATATTTTTTATGCCTTCTTGTCATTTCTTTTCCAACGCTGATTTTATTTCATTATACTTTGAATTTAAATTTTTGTCGTCATCAGAGAGTATGATTGCTTTGTCAAGGTTGAGCAAAGCCGATGCGTAATTGTGTAATGCATAATCGCATAAACCAAGATATTTGTAAACTTCTGCGGTTTGCATGTTTGATGTAAGAATATTTAACTTTTCACGTGCGGTTTTATAATCGCCTTTTAAATATAAAATTTTTGCTTCAATTAGAAGGCAGGATAAGTTTTCATCTATACTTAAAGCTTTTTTTATATCATTCTCAGCTTCGTTAAGGCTGTTTAAATTCATATTTGCCTCAGCCCTTAATGCATAGGCAATATCAGCTTCTTTGTTATAAGCAATATATTTGTTTATTGATTTAAGTGCATTCGGATAATCATTAACCGCTATGTAAGCCTGTGTTATTCCGAGATAAATCTGTGATTGTTCCGGTTTTATAGCTGCGGCTTTTTGATAAAAGTAAATTGCATTTTTATAATCTTCTTCACTTCTGTAGTGTTCTGCAAGAGAATAAATTGCCCAGAAGTCACTATTGTCAGTGTTAAGAGCAGAAATTTCTTTTGAGCTGCAGCCTTGCATTTTGTAATTTTTTGCATCTCTGATATTTTTATATTTAGTAGTCAGATAAGATTTAGAATTAGGATTTTTAACTCTCAAAAGTGTATCTTTTAAATCTTTAATATTAGTTGCAGAAGGTTCAAGCTGTAAAATTTTATCAAGATAAATTATTGCGTCTGTGTATTTCCCGTAAATGGCATAGTTTGTTGCTATATCAAGATAATCTTCTGTTAATTCGCTTGAGGCTGCAGCTAAACAAGGAAATATAAAACATAAAAGAATAAATTTCTTCATACCTGCATTATAGCATAATTTAGTACAAATGTATGAGAAAATTAAAGTTTTAGGAATTTTGACCGATAGAAGTTATACTATGGTTAAAAATTTTTTTGTAAATCCGTTTGAAAAAAAAGAGAATAAAGATCCTATGGCTCCTTCTTACATAAAGCCTGACGGTACTAAGGTTATAGAAAAACAGGAAGGGTTAGGATTAAATGTTTATGAAAAATGCCCTGACGGAGCTTTGATTTTCAGAAGTTATGACAAGCAAAACCGGCTTGTATTAGATTTTGCGCGTGACAGGAATTTTGAAATAGGCAATCAGTATGATGATGCAGGCAATGTTATTTATAAATACGAATCTGTTTATGATGAGAATAACAAACTTGCGATTAAAAAAGAGTATGATATAGAGTATTATGACAATAATACAAAAAAATCCGAGATAATTACTGTTTTCCCGAACGAATTTACAACTTATATTCATTATGATGAAAGCGGTAACCGGGTTGAAAAAATAGAAGAACGCGGAACTGTTAAAACTTTCTTTGATGAAAATGATAAACCAATAAAAAGAGAGATTGACAGAGGTTCTGGCGGCATAATTACGGAAGATTTAAGAAACCAATAAGAGAAATATGCATGCAAGCTCTTATGGCTTGCCTTTGAAATCTTCTATTAAAACTGATTCTTTTACTCCTAAAGCATCTGCAATTTTTGCAAGCGTTTTTAATGTGACATTTTGTTTTCCTGTCTCAATTTTACATATGTGCTTTTCGTGCACATTTAATATTTCGGCGAATTGAGCCTGAGTTAACCCTTTTTTCATTCTTTCGACTTTTACATTAAAACCGAAAATTTTTAATAAGTCATCTCCGTTCATTCTTTAATGATATAGTATTAAAAGACTTAATAAACATTATTATAATTATTAAAAAGTAGTATTATAATATTGACAAAGATTGTTAAAAATGTTAAACTGTGAATATGAGTATGAAATCGAACGGTCAAATTGCTTTTACGCTTGCTGAAGTTTTGATAACACTGGGTATTATTGGCGTTGTAGCTGCATTAACCTTACCGAACCTGATTGCTGATTACAGGGCAAGTGTTGTTGAAACAAGATTAAAAAAATTTTATTCTGTAATGAATCAGGCAATTTTGCATTCAGTTAATGAAAATGGTGAAGTTGAAAATTGGAATTATTTTATTGATCAGACTACAGATGATGACGGTGAATATATAAATAAGTCAGATATTTCCGATTTATCTTTTCAAAAATATCTTGCCCCGTATTTAAAAATAATAGAAAAAAAAGAGTTAACAGATGGTGATGGGCAAAAGAGAATACTTTACTATTTTGCTGACGGCAGCGCATTTGCGTATCAGGCTCATGAAAATCGGGAAATTGTATTTTTTCCGAAAAATGCTGAGAAATGTTTGGAATTTCCTAAAACAGAAAGTTTTGGAGTATGTGCTTTTGCTTTTCAATTTTACCCGATTAGTAATAATAAAGGTTGGAAATATTTGTATAATAAAAGGATGGAAGCTTATCTTTATTTGTGGGACGGAGATGAACACACTCTATATTCTGATGCGTCATACGGATGTAAAGAAGGCAATGGAAATTATTGTGCAGCAATTATTCACAGAAACGGCTGGAAAGTTCCGGAAGATTATCCGAAAAGGATTAGTTTTTGAATTATTGTAATAGTGTAATGTGATTTATTACTTACCATGTAACAAATTGTAAATATGAGTTTTAATATGCCCGAAACCCGCTTATAATCCCTCATAGAATAGAATAGAATAGAATAGAATAGAATAGAAGGAAAACTGTAAAGTTTTTTGGTATAGTTCCGTAAATTTTAATATAAGGAAACAAAATAAGGTTAAAGGGAAACAAAAAAAATTAAAGACTGCGAAATGCAGTCTTTTTCTTTTTTTAAATATTCATTGCTCTTAAAATTTCCGTCATATCCGATGATGTTTTCTTAACATCAGAATTTGAATATTTAATAGCATTGTCAGGATCTTTTAAACCGTTTCCTGTTAATATACAAACAATTTTTGTACCTTCTTTTATTTGATCCTTAACTTTAATCAAACCTGCGACTGATGCGGCACTTGCGGGTTCTGCAAGTATGCCTTCGGTTGATGCTATCATTTTGTATGCTTTTACGATTTCTTCGTCAGTTACAAAATTAATCATACCGTTACTTTCATCTCGTGCGGCTTCGGCAAATTTCCAGCTTGCGGGGTTTCCTATACGAATTGCCGTTGCAAGTGTTTCAGGGTGTAAAATTCTTTCGCCCTTAACTATTGCAGCAGCTCCTTCTGCTTCAAATCCCATCATTTTGGGAAGATTACGGATTTTTCCGAGTTTGTGAAATTCCTTATAACCTTTCCAGTAAGCAGTAATGTTACCGGCGTTTCCGACAGGTATAAAATGATAATCCGGCGCCTGACCTAACGCATTGCAGATTTCAAAAGCACCTGTTTTTTGACCTTCAATTCTGTATGGATTTACGGAGTTAACAAGTGTAATCGGATAATTATCGGAAATTTTTCTTACCATTTCAAGAGCTTCATCAAAGTTGCCTTGAATTGCGATAATTTCAGCTCCGTACATCATAGCCTGTGAAAGTTTTCCAAGTGCAATATACCCGTCAGGAATAAGCACAAAAGTTCTCATTCCTGCTTTAGCCCCGTAAGCGGCAGCAGAGGCCGATGTATTGCCTGTTGATGCACAGATTATTGCTCCGGCATGTGCTTCTTTTGCTTTTGAAACTGCCATTGTCATTCCGCGGTCTTTGAAACTTCCCGTGGGGTTACATCCTTCAAATTTCAAATAAATCTCGGCTTCTACTCCGATTTTTTTAGCTAAGTTATCTGCTTTGATTAACGGAGTATTTCCTTCATTTAATGTTACGACCGGTGTTTTGTCCGTTACCGGTAAATATTCTCTGAATGTGTTGATTAATCCTGTATACATTATTTTTCCTTTTTATACTTGAACTCTTATAAGGCTTTGAACTTTATTTCCGTCAAGTTCAATTTGTTTAATTGCGTTTTGCATATCTTTTTCTTTTACAAGCTCGGTAATAACCGTGATATCTGCGGTATTGTCTTCAGAAACACAGCGCTGTACTATACTTGCAAGGCTTATATTGTTATCGGCGCATATTGTTCCGATTTTTCCTATTACACCTTTATTATTTTTAGCATTTATTGAGATGTAATATTTATTTGTTGTATCGGCAATATCAATCATTTTTGCAGCTTCACTATGTCTGCATCTCATCATCGGAAGGATATATTCAGACTTCCCGAGTTCCGCGGCTATTGCCAGAATGTCGCCGACTACGGAGCTTGCGGTCGGAAATTCGCCGGCTCCCGGACCTGAAAGTGTAATGCTTCCGACGGGATGTCCGCTCAATGAAACCGCATTTGTGACATAGTCAATATGCGCAAGAGTTGATTTTTTTGACACAAGCATAGGATGAACTCTTACATCAGCGTTTCCGTTTTCATCCATGTGTGCGGATGCTATAAGTTTAATCTTATAACCTAAATCATTTGCGGCTTTCATATCTTCCGCGCGGATTTTGGTAATACCTTCTCTATAGACATTTTCGATTTTAATACGTTTTTGAAAAGTTATTGAAGCCAGTGTCGCAATTTTGTATGCGGCGTCAAATCCTTCAACATCACCTGTCGGATCAGCTTCTGCGTACCCGAGTTCCTGAGCTTCTTTCAGAACATCGGAGTATTGAGCACCCTGAACATCCATTTTTGTTAAAATGTAATTAGTTGTTCCGTTTACTATAGCTTCAATATGGTTAATTTTATTGCCTGCAAGAATTGTCTTTATCGGCATAATAATCGGAATGCCGCCGGCAATTGCGGCTTCATATAATATTACTTTGTTATATTTTTCAGCTATTGTGAAAAGTTCCTCGCCTCGTTTTGCAAGTAATTCTTTGTTAGCAGTAACAATATGTTTTCCGTTTTTAATTGCGGCTGCTATTAAATCAAAAGCAGGTTCTAAGCCTCCGACAAGTTCTGCAACAATATCAATTTCAGGGTCATTAACTATTTTATAAGCATCATCTGTTATAATTGCTTCGTCTAACCCTTCAATATTTCTTTTTTTGTGAATATTGCGAACTGCAATACTTTTTACTTCTACATTTTCAAAAGACTTTAATGTCTTAAAAACTCCTGAGCCAACAGTTCCGAGCCCGATTAATCCGATTTTAATTTTATTCTTCTTATCCATATTAAAATCTTAACATAAATAAGTTTTTTATTTAATAAATAATTTTTTAATTTTGAGGATTATTTCTGCGATAAGCTTAGATAATGAAAATTGTTCTTCAGGCATTTCGGGTTCTCTGTCGAATGTGAAAATATCTCCTTCTTCTTTTTTCATAAAAATACTTTCATCAAGATATTTTTTTTCTTTCTTTTCTTCTTTTTCCCCTTGAGCCATGTAGCCTAAGTTACCTGCGCCGCCGTCGTTTTGCATAGATGCAGCTGCTTTGATAACCGGTTTTGTACTCAAAACATTTACATCGAAACTCATGACTTTTTCCTTTATATTTTTCCCTTATATATATAAAGTATTTTTCATGAAGAAATGTTACAAAAGCGCGAGATTTGTAACAAAAAATTTACAATATGTTATTCGCTGAATTTTAAAACACTCTGGCACTTAAAGCCTATTTCGAACAAGTCGCGTTTTCTGATTGCAGATGATATATCAGGTCTGAATTCAGGTGTATTCGGGGTTAAAATAAATTCAGTAATATTATTTTCCTCATCGTAAGATAAATGAATTTTTTTTATAAGATTAAGATGTCCTCTGTCAAGTCCGTCGGCTATTTTTAGAATTCCTGCAAGCCTTTTTACCATTTTTCTGTCTTTTTTTTCTAATGTGTTATAGACTTCATGGTCGTTTTTATCCGGCAGACCTCCCCTGTGGTAGCGGCAAATACAGCCTGTAATTTTTTCTTCTCTTTCATCAAAGCCTGATATTCCATTCTCTATAACCATTCTCATGCTGTGCTTGTTATGTCCTTTGGAATCTATATAATAACCTATGTCATGGAGCAGTGCTGCAGCTTCCAGATATTTTCTTTCTTTATTAGACATTTCACGGATTTTTTCGCTTGCTTCATCAAAAATCATCATGGAAATTCTTCTCACTTCCAGAGGGTGCGACGAGCTTTTTGAAAATTTGTTAAGCAATTCTTCTGCAGATAATTTCATAATTTACATTAAGTTTAGCAAAAAAATGGATTATAGACAATATTTTTGATATGATAAGTAAGGTTATGGAAAATATAAATATTAATGATAAAGATTTTGAAATACCTTCTGATGTTTTGGATGAAATTCAGAGAAATATTCAAAATATCATTGAAGGTTTTGATATCCCCGACGATAACAAGATGGATGTTATAAAAAAGATTAATTTTATGTACACGCAGACAAAGCAAATGTCTGTAACAGATGCTTTGACAAAGCTTTATAACCGCCGCCGGTTTGAAAGTGATTTTGAACGGGAATACAAGCGCGCGAAACGTTACAAAAGCGAATTAAGTCTTGCGATAATAGACATTGATTTTTTCAAAAAATTTAATGACACATACGGTCATTCCTGCGGGGATTATGTTTTGAAAGAGGCGGCTTATCTGATGCTGAACAATTTCAGGCAGACGGACTTTGTATTCAGATACGGCGGGGAAGAATTTGCGGTAATTCTTACGGAAACATCGGGCGAAAATTCACTCATACCTCTTGAAAGACTGCGTAAGACAATTGAAGATTATAGTTTCAAATTCGGCGGAGAAATCCTGAATGTTACAATAAGTATTGGCGTAAGTTCAAATACGGATTTTAAAACTCCGCAGGAAATGTTTGACGATGCCGACAGGGCTTTATATAATGCAAAAAACAGCGGGCGTAACATGGTTAAGTCAGCAGGGGAATTGATATAAGTAAAACTTAAAGATAGGATGTAATTATGATTAAAAACATTTGTAAGTTATTTATTATGGTATTTTTATTAACAGGTGTTGTGTCTGCCGAGGAATATACACAGGTTCATGCAGAACATATACTTGTAAAAACTGCTGCAGAAGCTCAGCAGATTAAAAAAGATATTGATAACGGCGGGGACTTTGAATATTATGCCAGAACATATTCTCTTTGTCCGTCAGGTCAAAACGGAGGAGATCTGGGGTATTTCGGACATGGGCAGATGGTTAAGGAATTTGAAAAGGCAGCGTTTAATACTCCTGTCGGGGAAGTTTCAAATCCTGTTTACACCCAATTCGGATGGCATTTAATTAAAGTTCTGGACAAGAAATAAAAAAAAGAAGCTTTTAAAAGCTTCTTTTTTTATGTTAACCGCCTATTCTTAAAGGTTCATTCTGCCCTTGCGGAGCTTGTTTTGGCGGTTGGTTTTGTTTTGTTTTATCAAGTTCTTTTTGTAATTTTTCCTGTTTTTTCCTGAGAGCATCCATTTTTTTGAGAGCTTTAACTTCTCCTGCAGGTTTATTAAAATTTTCAGGATTTAATGTAACCATTTTTTCCCAACATCCGGGAACATTTGATTTCTCTCCGCAAATGCAATTTCTCCAGGTTTCTCCTGTTTTTTTATCAACAAGGATTGTGAGCATATTACTGCCTGTTACAACATCATATCTGTTTTTAGTATTCATATTTGCAATTTGAAGCCACATTGTTGCAAGTATTAACACTGCAAGTCCTATTAAGATATTTTCTTTCATAAAAAAACCTCATTTCTTATATTTGTATTTTACGGGTTTTATTATACATATAAAGTTTAGTATTAGCAAGTAAGATATTACACTCAGGGGTAATGAAAAGATTAGGGAGGCAATTTAAAATAGTTATGTAGAAAGGAAAATATTATGGTTTTACTTTTACGTTGGATACTGTTTGCATTAGCAATAATCTTTGTGGCGTGGCTGGTGCCGGGAATTGAAGTAAGCAGCTTCCAGAGTGCAATGCTTGTGACTGTTATTATCGCGCTTATAAACATTTTTATAAGACCGCTGATTGTTTTCATCACACTGCCGATTAATATTTTAACGCTTGGTTTATTTACGCTGATTATAAATGCTCTGTTATTTATGTTAGCGGGCTATGTGGCTCCGGGTGTTGAAGTTGACGGTTTTTTAAGCGCATTTCTCGGGTCGGTTGTTCTTTCATTCCTTGGTCTTATAATTAATATGGTTACGCTTAATAATGCAGAGTAGAAAAAAGCTCCGTTATCGGAGCTTTTTTTGTTTATATATAACAATACAGTACAGACTCGTAAAAACATGTACTGTGATGTCTTAATTTCATTTTATATTCGGGGACAAGTTTTTTTATATATTCAGCTATTGTGAACAAATCAGACGGTGAATGATAAATGCATACCGCAATTTTCGGTTTATATGTTTTAATGTGTTTTTCTGCTCCTTTAAGCATTTTCAATTCATAACCTTCAATATCTGCTTTGATAAAATCAATTTTTCCGTCTATAGTTTTGTCGATAGAGCATACTTCGCACTCACTGTTTCCATCGGAATAACTTTCTTTTATAAGTGAGCCGCCGATATCTATAGTGCCTTCAGCAAGATATAATTTCTTGTCAATATCGCCGACGCCTTTGTTAATACATTCGATTTGATCATCTTTTAAGCCCCATTCTTTTTTTAATCTTGCAGCTCTTGTGCTTAATGCTTGAAAAGCCTGTTCCACAGGTTCAAACGCATAAATCTTTTTGAAAAGATAACCGCAGTAAAAAAGATATTTTTCTAAAGTATCCCCGACATAAGCGCCGCAGTCCGCAAAAATTTCGTCTGCCATTCCTGACTGGCTGAATTCGGGCAGACAAAAATATTGTACAGGCTCAAAAATATCCTTAAAACCATCTGTGCAATTTAGAAGTCTTGCTAGAATTATTTGTTCGTAAGTTTGTTTTGACTTTTCGTCTGAAAGATATTTGTATACATTTTTAATTCTGTCAAAGTTTTGCGAGATTACGTATTCGTTAAAGGTGAATACAGCTCCTTTTTTATTGTATTTTTCAAGTAAATCTTTAACCTGTTTTTTCAAAATATCGTATAAATGATTTCCCGCGGCAATTATATATATAAAAGGTTCTGCTGCTTCGGAGATGAATTTTTCTGGAAGATAGCATTTAATATTGTCAGCGATTATCCTGTTATTTTTTTCCTGATTATTATCAATAAATGCTTCGATTTTTTCACCCGAGGACTTAAATGTTTCATAAGCCATATTACCGCAAGATGCAGTCCCGAATATTACTACCGATGAATTTTTATATTGTCCGCATTCCCGATTTAATTTTTTTATATTATCGTTTATTCTTTTTTTGATATTCATAAATCACCATTAAATACATAATTTTTTAATAAAAATACTACTATAATGATAACTTAACATATAAAAGTAATTATTTCAAGCGGTTATTTATAAATTAATAAGATTATACTATTAGTTTATTAAGGATAATTATGCAGACCACAAAACAATTATTGGCAATAAGGTTAAAACAAATTCGTAAGAGCAGAGGACTGACACAGGAAAAACTGGCAGAACTCATCGGACGTGATACTAAACATATTTCGAAACTTGAAATTGCCGGATCCTATCCTTCTATTGAAACTCTTGAGAGAATAGCGGCGGCTTTGAATGTCGAATTGAAAGATATTTTTAATTTTGACGGATTAAAAGATGCGGATTATATAAAAGACGAATTTAAAAATCTTTTAAAGAATTCTGACGAAAAACATTTACAAACTCTGTATAAAATTCATAAAAGCCTGATAAATTAATTCATTTGTGGTAAACTCTCTTTGTTATGAAAGCTTTAATTTGTAAAAACGGTAAAATTGAAATTGTTGAAAAACCTGTTCCTGTTATTGAAAAGAATACTGATGCCATTATAAAGGTTACTCTTTCATCGATTTGTACAAGTGACCTGCATATAATTCACGGATTTGTGCCGCTTGCAAAAAACGGTGTTGTGCTCGGGCATGAATTTGCAGGCGAAGTCGTTGAAACGGGCAATGGCGTTAAAGATTTTAAAAAAGGCGACAGAGTTTCTGTTAATTGTGAAACATTCTGCGGAGTTTGCGACTTTTGCAAGAAAGGTTTTGTAAATAATTGTATAAACGGCGGCTGGGAGCTTGGATGTAAAATAGACGGCTGTCAGGCGGAATATGTAAGAGTGCCTTATGCGGATAACGGTTTGACAAAGCTGCCTGATAATGTAAGCTATGAAAACGCTTTGTTTGTCGGTGATATTCTTTCAAGCGGATATTGGGGCGCAGAGCTTTGTGAAATTACAAATGGCGATACGGTTGCTGTTATCGGTGCGGGACCTGTGGGACTTTGCGCAATGCAGTGCGCTAAAATTCTCGGTGCGGGTAAAGTTCTTGCCGTTGATATTGATAAAAACAGGCTTGAACTTGCTCAAAAACTTGGTTTTGCGGATTTTATTTCAGAGCCTGAAAATTGCGAAGAAAGCATTAAAGAGATTACTAAGTACGGAGCAGATGCCGTAATTGAGGCTGCGGGAGGGAAAAATACATTTGAACTTGCATATAAAATTGCGCGCCCGAATGCAGTTGTAGCTCTTGTTGCAATGTATGAAAAAAATCAAATTCTTCCATTGCCTGAAATGTACGGGAAGAATTTGATTTTTAAAACCGGCGGTGTTGATGCCGTTCACTGTAAAGAACTTGTCAAACTTATTGCCGAAGGTAAAATAACAACTGATTTTTTAATTACTCACAGATTTTCTTTTGACAACATAAAAGATGCTTACAAACTTTTTGAAGAAAAATCCGAAAACTGCTTAAAAGTTGCCGTTCAATATTAATCATGCAATGCGTGTTTAAGGAATTTGCATAATAGTTTATAAGCCGCTTTTGCAGCTTTGCTTTCACGAAGTGCATTAAGCAGTAGAAAATCATGGAATGTGTTATTAATTCTTACGCAAGCTGTATCAACACCTGCTTCGATAAGTTTTCGTGCGTAAGCTTCACCCTCATCTCTTAATACATCATTTTCATCGGTAATAATTAAAGTTTGAGGCAGACCTTTTAAGTCTTCAATTTCAGCTTTCAGCGGTGATACATAAATCTCTTTGCGCTTGTCTTTTTCAGGCACATAGCAGTCCCAGAAGTATTCCATTGCTTTTTTTGTAAGCCAGGGACCGTCTTTGAATTCTCTGTAAGATTCCGTATTCATATCCGCATCGGTGACCGGATAAATAAGTGCCTGAAAACGTAATCTCGGACCGCCTTCTTTTTTTACTTTAATTGCCGCTGCCGCAGCCATATTTCCGCCGGCGCTGTCGCCTGCAACGGCAATACGTTTTGTATCTATGTTATGATCGCTTCCGTTTTCTGCAAAATATTTTATTGCCGCATAAATCTGATTAAGCGCATCAGGATATTGAAATTCAGGTGAACGCGGGTAATTAATAAATGCAACAACCGATTTTGTATGCACTGCAATAGTTCTTATTGTCATATCGAAAGCATCGGAATCGCCCATAACCCAGCCGCCGCCATGACAGTAAACAATTACCGGAAGTTTTTCATCGGTATGTTTTTCGGGACGAACAAGCCTTACACTTATATCACCCGCTATTGTACTGAAAATAGTTATATCCTCAGTGTTTGCATCAATTGCGGTATGAAATTCTTTTTGCAAATTACACAGAAATTCTCTTGCTTCTTCGGGGCTTATTTCATATAACGGTTTTCCGTTTCTTAATTGAATGTCCTCTATAAAAGCTTTGGTTATTTTGTCTAAATGCGGTTCTGTCATAACTCTCCTCCTTTTTATCTAATAATCATTTAAAATAAAAAGTTTGCCATTACCGCATTGAGATATTTTTTTATAAGTCTTTCGAATAGCAAATCAGGCAATAGAATTTATTCATAACCTGAGAAATTATGTGACTGCTATGAAAAGAATATTTATTTTTCTATTTATAATGTTGGCGGGAATATCTGTTCAGGCGCAGGATTGCAGTTGTGCAGAACAGGTTCTGGGGCGTGAACACATGTTCTGTGAAAAAGGTGCTTTGAGTAATAATGTTACTATTACTAATTTAAGAAATATAATCTGCAAAGGAAATGTTTTTAAGGTTGCTTTTGACTGTAAATTCTGGTCGGAATGCGCCAAAGCAGGGGAGAGAGTTAATTTTTCAGTTCCTCAGGCTATTTATACGCAGGAGGGAACATTATTAATCCCTGCCTGTTCAAAAGTTGTGGGTACTGTAATTCGTATTGAAAAACAAAGAATGCCGAATAAAAATGCACGTGTATATTTGAACTTTGAATGTCTTGTTCTTCCTGACGGTACTGCAATTCAAATGTCGGCTAAGCCTTTAACAAAAGATTCTTCTTTAAAAGAAGGTCCGTGGCATACTGCGGGAAAATTGTTCGGCTATACTCTGGGGCTGGGAATTGTCGGTGCGGGAGCAGGTACCGGTTTTGCGTTTATCCCTAACCCTGCAAAACTCGGTGTTGGTTATGCAATAGGTATCCCTGTGGGTACTACGGTCGGGTTGATTACAGGTTTAATTACACCCGGACTTAAATACCATGCAAAAGCGGGTGAAGAAATTCCGATTATATTGTGTGAAGACTTATGCATAAATAAACAATGTGAATAAAAAATTTTTTGATGTATTATAGATTTGTAAATAATTTAACAAATTTATAGCGGCATCGTCTAGAGGTTAGGATAGCAGATTCTCATTCTGTTGACACGGGTTCAATTCCCGTTGCCGCCGATTAAAAAGGTTTTAATGAAAAACTAATGGAAATTTTAAATTTTGTTGAAAATTTAATATATTTTTTTGTAATAATTGGTGTATTAAAGTGAGTGTTTTGCGTAGGGCAGATGGTGCGATTATTTTGGGTAATCGGCTTGTGTAGCGGATTTCATGGGTAGGAAATAATCAAACCATGTGAACTGTAATTACTCTTTTTACTCTTTTTCTACTCGGTGCAGATGGTGTGATTATTTCGGGCAAAAGGATTTTAAACCTCTTTGTGCCTATATTTTGGGTAAATTAAGGCTTGGTTCAAATGGTATGATTATTGCGGGCAAGTGAGTCTTTTGAGGTTTTTGAAAATTCTGCTGTTCTGTTCAATTTTTTAATTGATACGAAACCGACACAATGCTCGGAAGTGATGTTCCAATTCTTCATCTTCCGAGTTAAGGTGTGTGTACCATGAATGAATATGTAACTATTAAAGAAATTGCACAGGCTAAGGGTTTGAAAAGCACACGTTCAATCCGAATGGAAATCAACAAACCTGAAAGCAAATATATTTCAAGAGAAGTCAAAGTAAATGGCGGAATGTCATACGAAATATTGTTTTCAAGTTTAGAACCTGAATTACAACAAAAACTTCGGGAATGCGAAACCAAATCAACGGCAATTGTTCAATTAAATTACAAACCGTCCGTTATTACAGATAAAGCAAGACAGACGGCAAATCACAGAATGAATATTGTTAAAGCCGCACTTGAACACAGAAACAAATATCCAACAATAAAACAAGCTGATGCTGAATTTTTAGACCTGTACAATTCAGGTTTGTATTTACCAAAAGCATACGAATTCCTTGGAAGTATTTCAATCGGAACATTAAGGAGATACATACAAGCCTACAAGAAAACCGGCAACGCTGAATCTCTAATCCCCCAATACAAAATAACAAAGCAGGGTGAGTATAACAGCATTTTAGATTACAATATGAAAAAAGTTCTGCTTGCTCTTTTACTTCATCAGAATAAATTCGGGTACAATACGGCAATCAGGCTTGCAAAACAAGTATTGATTAAAAAAGGATATGATGAAGATGCTCTGCCGAGTAATATAACTTTTAAACGGTTTGCGGAACATTTCAGAAAAAACAATTATGCAGAGTGGGTGTTAAGACGTGAGGGTATGAAAGCGTATCATGACAAAGTTGAACCATATATTGAAAGGGATATAAGTAAAATTGAAGTTGGAGATGTGCTAATCGCAGATGGACATGTTCTTAACTTCCAGGTAATAAATCCGTTTACAGGAAAACCGACCAGAGCAACTTTGGTCGGTTTTTTAGACTGGAAATCAACAGCATTAGTCGGCTATGAAATTATGATGAGTGAAAATACACAATGTATTGCAAGTGCTTTAAGGAATGCTATTTTAAATCTTGGAATAATCCCGAAAGTAGTGTATCAGGATAACGGCAAAGCCTTTAAATCTAAATTCTTCCAAAATGCAGATTTTGATGAGGGGATATTTAACGGAGTGTATGCCAATTTAGGTATTCACTCCGTTTTTGCTAAACCATACAATGCACGTGCAAAAGTTATAGAAAGATTTTTCTTAGATTTTCAGGAAGAATTTGAAAAACTTATGCCAAGTTATATCGGCACTTCAATTGAAAACCGTCCTGCGTGGATGAATAGAAATGAAAAACTGCATTTACAACTTCATAATCAACAAACAAAAGGAAATATTCCGACAGTACAAGAGACTATTAAATATATTAATGCCTGGCTTGAATACAGGAATCAAAAAGCCTGTCCTAATGATCGTTCAAAGAGCATTCAAGAGGTATTAAATTCTGTTCGGAAACAAGATATTAATAAATCTGCACTCGATTATTTAATGATGCAAACAGAATCACGAACTATAAATAAACACGGAATAACATTTCTCGGAATGCATTACAGGAGTGATGTTATTCTTGGACTTCGGGATAAGGTCTATGTACGATACAGTTTATTTGACCTTTCAAAGGTTCAAGTTTATTCAATGAAAGGCGAATTTTTATGCGTGGCACATAGGGTTCAGAAAGTTCACCCGATGGCAAATGTTCTCGGTACTGTAAAAGATATGGAAGAATACAAGCAGCAGTACCAAAGGCAGCAGAAAATTAAAAGCCGGCTTGTTAAACAAATTAAAAAGACATTCACTAAAGATGAACTTCAGGTTTTAGAAATTGAACCGGAACCGGTTTTAGAAATAGAAGAACAACCAAAGCCGAAACGTGAACGGAAGTTAACCCCTCGTGAACGACAGATGAATGTGCCGATGTTTAATTCAAATTATGAAAAATACGAGTGGCTGATGGAAAACGGCTGTACAAATCCTGAACAAAGGAAATGGCTCGCCGATTACATAAGAAGTGATGAATATATAAATATATATGGAGACGAAAACGATGAAGAAAACATTTATTAAAACAAAAAACGTCAAGCGGTTTGTGGCTTTAATGGACGAGTTGCAGAAACTTCCGCCTAATATTCCAAAACTTGCATTAGTTTACGGCGACCATGGGCTTGGAAAAACAAATACAATTATCTGGTGGGCAACACGGAATGATGCGGTTTACGTTAGAGCAAATAATGAAATGACACAGGGGGCTTTACTGAGGGAAATTCTTGAAGAACTTGGAGAAAGACCTTTTTATATTTCTCAGGAAAATTTTAATTTAATAGTAAAAATACTTAAACAACAATCGAGAATAATTATTGTTGATGAAGTTGATTACCTTGTAGGTAGTAAAAATGTCATAGAAATCTTGAGGGATATTCAAGATTTAACAGGCTGTCCTGTTGTACTGTCAGGGATGGGAGCTATGGATAAAAAGATTGCAAGATTTAAGCACTTTGAGGACAGGCTCTTTAAAAAGTTGAAGTTTGAACAATTTAACAGCTCAGATATTAAAGAAATTATTGAGGAACTTACAGAACTCAATTTTACTGAGGATGCAATAGAATATTTGGCAACAAGGACAAACCAATTCAGGCAACTGGTTATGCTGATTAATAAAATAGAAAAACTGTCTGAAACTAACAAAATACAAGAGATTGACGAATACACTTTGAAAGGATTATTAAATGAAAGACAAACTGCTTTCCCTGTGCAAGCGATTAAGAAACGCTACGCATGATGAACTTCTTAGTTTTATGGAAATTGAAGAAAATGTCTTAGATAGAATGCTTTTATTCTTGATTGAAGAAGGCAAAATTGAAAAAAGTGGGGATACATACCATTTTCTTAAATCTTCAATTCCTGAAAGAAGTAGAATTAAAAGACAAAACAAAAATTTATTTTTAATGTTTCAATATCATTCTCCAGAAACAATTGAGCTTATTATTAAATCATTTTGTCTTGGTTTGCAAACGCAAAAGACTGCTTATCTAACAAATTTGGATAATAGTTGCATTGCCAATTTTTATACTGAATTCCGAAAGTTAATTTATGAAAATCAACACAAAATATTGCTTAATTACTTTTTTGAAAAACCGCAAATTGGCAGATATAGAATATTCTTTGATAAATACGCATATTTTTACGTCTATAATAATCAGGTTTTTATAAGTGACAAATACCTGAATTTTATAGACGGTAAAGACTTTTCCAAAAGCGAAATTCAAGAATTTAAAAAAACTTACAGTTATTTAACCAGACTGATGGCTCATAATACAAATAAAGCCGGCTTACATCAAAAACTCGCTGATGGAATTTGGAGGAGGAATAAAGAGTTTAATGAACTTTATGCGGATTTGAAAGTTAATTTGTTTAATATTTCTTAATAAACTTTTCCCCGATTTTTTAAATAGTCCTTATCCTTTTTGTTGTCTGCTTTAAAAGTAAATATTAAAAATTTTCTAATTTTTTCTTTTATTGTTATTACTGTTTATTACTTTTAAAAGTCGGGGAATATTCCCCGCTGTTGAATCTTCGCCTCTTCCATATATAAATAATTTTCATATAATTGAGTTATAGGTTAAAGATTTCCCGGTAGAGCCAGTCATATTGCCTTATTAGGCATTATTCTGCTGTGCAAAAATACTGGACAGTCGGCTTATAGAAAAATTTTCAAAATCTTATACAGCTTGATTATAGACAACTAACTATATCAAGAGAGGATTGAAAAATATGTCAAATTGTGTTTATTGCAAAAAACAAATTTTAACTAAATTTATTTTTTCCCTTTTGGATCTTAAATCAAAAGAAATTCAGATGGCTTTGAATATTTCCAAAAGTGTAGTAAGCCGCTATTTGACTGGGGAGAGAGGGTGTCCGGAAATTGACCTTTATATTATTGAAAAGATTTTCGGAATAAAAGTAAAGGATTACACAATTAATGAATGAAACCAAGCAAGTAAAATCAAATATTCCGGCTTGGATTTCAATTCAAGAAGCGTGTAATCTTTTGAATGTCAAAGAGAAGACACTCAAAAATCGCTGCTACAAAGGTGATTTTATTTATAAAATTGAAGTAAAAGATAATATAAAACAAATTTTTATTCGTTATTCATCTTTACCTATATCAAAAAAAATTGACAACGAATCTGATAATAAAAAATATTCTGAAGCCCCTTTATGGTCACGCATTCAGGCAGATAAATACATAGATGTTATCCAAAAAAGTCTTTGTTTGAGAGGCAGAGCCTTAAAACTGTTCATCGAAAATTGGAATAAAAATAATCCTGATAACCAAACGTCTTATTCTTCCTTAATTAGAATGAGAAATAGATACTTTGCTTGTGGAATAAATGGTTTACTATCAAGATATGGAAACAATTCAGGCAGATCAATAATAAAAGATTGCTATTTTGATTACTTCAAAAATTTGTATTTGATGGAGGGTGCTCCCTCTTTACAAACCTGTTGGGATTTGACACTTGGCTATGCAATGAGAGAACACAAAATTGAAAGTGTTAGTTTCCCTAGTTGTTCAACCTTTAAACGCAGGTTAAGACGAGAAGTTCCTGAGCAAAGTATTTATTTAGCGAGATATGGGGAATCCGCTTGGAACAGAAAATACGGCAATTACATTGATAGAGACTACTCTACTGTAATTTGCGGTGAAGCGTGGGTTTCAGATCACGCTCAGATAGACGTTGCCTGTCTTACTCAAGACGGCAACGTTGTATTTCCTTGGGTTACAGCTTGGAGAGATTATAAATCAGGGAAATGGCTCGGTTGGATATTGCAATCAGGAAATCCAAATTCGGATCATATTTTTCAATCATTTTATTATGCGGTCAATGAATTTGGCTTACCTAAAGATGTCATCATAGATAACGGCAAGGACTATCGCTCGAAAGACTTTGCCGGCGGACGTCAATTTAAAGTTGAAACAAATCAACGCAAAACAAGGTCTATGCTTGGAGAATTGAATGTCAATGTACATTTCGCTCTTCCATATAATGCACAGACAAAACCAATTGAAAGAGATTTCTTAAAAATAAAGGAACTGCTCTCTAAACACTGTGTCGGATATCGTGGCGGCAATGTTGTTGAACGTCCGGAAAAACTTGCAAAAGAAATTAAAGCAGGAAAAATTATTCCGTTTGAACAGTTTAAGGAAATATTTGACGATTTTGTGATTAATGTCTTAAACAAACGTCCGTCACAAGGTAAAAACCTTGCGGGCTTATCTCCAAATCAATTATTTAATCAGGAATTTGCAGAAAAAATCAGACCATCAAAAGATGCTCTTAAGTTGTTCTGTATGAGGACATCTAAAACCTTCACGATTGTTAGAAACGGCATTAAGGATAATGAACTCGGTATTACTTACTGGGCTGATTGGATGGTTTCAAAAACCAGATTAAAGGTTTATCTCCGCCGGGATGTTCAAAATTACAAAGAGGCTTGGGCTTTTAGAGCCGATAATAACGAATTTATCGGCAAGGTTACAGCGGTCAAAGCTGTTGCGGCACTTCACGCAGACGAGATTTCAAAAGAAGCTTTCAAAGAGGCTATGGTTATTAAAAAACGCAGTTTGAAGATTGCAAAATCATATATTAAACAGAATCGAGAGATTAGTATTGAAGAAAAATGTGCAAATTATAAAGCAGCATATGCAAGCGTTGAAAAGCAAGCCAAACCAAAAGTTTCGTTAATTGCTAACACCAAAATGGATAAAGTTATTCAAAAAAGTAAAGAGATGGAATCCTTTGGGAAGTACGATTTATCAATGTTTTTAAATGACAACAAACCGGAAGAAAAACCTCTCTATTTATACGAGACGGATAAAATTCTCGACCAAGAATTAAAAGGAGTTGCCAATGGATATTAGAGCCGAATTAAAGGATTTAATGGAATTAAAAAATTACAGTATAGCATACGTTTCAACCGCTACAGGGATTGCTAAGTCTACAATCAGTATGTGGATGAATGGCAATTACAACGGTAAAAACGATAAAATTACTGATGCTATAAATAATTTTATCCAACGTGAACACGAACGTTCAGGCAACAGCGACCTGCCTTTTGTAGATATTTCAACGGTTAAATACATCACTGAAATCGGCAGACTGTGCCATACACAGGGTAAAATCGGAGTTTGTGTCGGTAAAGCCGGACTCGGTAAAACCGTTGCCGTAAAAAGATATACCAAAGAATTTATGGACTCAATCCTTATTGAAAGCGATTCAGGCTACACTGCAAAATCTCTTCTCAAGGAAATCCACAGACGTTTAGGACTTTCCGGTAAGGGTTCGGTTTATGATTTGATGGATGAAGTCGTCAGAAAATTAAACCAATCAGGCAGACTTTTGATTATTGATGAGGCTGAAAATCTTCCATATAGAGCCTTAGAAATTACTCGCCGGATCCACGATAAAACAGGTGTAGGTATTCTTTTAGTTGGCAGAGGAATTTTACTTGAAAATCTTAAAGGCTACAACAATCAATATGACCAACTTTATTCAAGGGTCAAATTTACAAAAATTATAGACAAAATTTTGATTCAAGATGTCATAAAAATTCTTGAGTCTATTGGTCAGAATACAAAACTGGCTGAAACGTATCTTCAGTATTCAGATGGAAATACCAGAAGATTAGAACACTTAATTTCTCACAGCATAAGCATTGCCAAATTCAACGGTAAGGCTGAGGTCGATGATGCTGTGATTAAACAAACTTCCAAATTATTAATGGCATAGGGAGGAACGGTAATGAAAAACAATAATGGTAAGTTATTCCGACCCGACACATTGTTACACATTTTTATTATCGCCTTAGCCATTTTTATTTTGGGAGTACAAATCGGAATCAAGCACGGACGAGAGTTACAGCTTGAGGATATGAGGATAAAGTATGGCTACGACTTTTCAGATTAGAAAAATTCACGCATTAAAAAATGTTATAGGTATGGATGACGACTTATATCGTGAAATGCTTATGTCTTTTGACGTTACATCATCAAAGGATTTGACATACACTGAAGCTGCAATTTTTGTAGATATCCTTGAAGATAAAGCCGTTGCTATAAACAAATGGATTAAACAGCCGAAAAAATATGCGGATTTAAATCGCACAGAAAATATGGCATCTGATGCACAACTCAGAATGATTGAGGGGTTGTGGAGAGATGTCTGCTATTTCAATGATGATAAGTTTGCGAAAAAATCCCTGAGAAAGTTTTTAAAATCAAAGTTTAAGGTCGATGACATTATGTTTTTGACCAGAGCCAAAGCCTGTAAAGTTATTCAGGCAATAACGGCAATAAAAAAGAAATTAAAAGAAAAAAGTGCGGCCACACTTGAGTAGTAGAAGAGAAAGTAAAGGAGAAAAAAATGATGCTAACAGCAGAAAAAACAACCGATTCAATGGGTTCAATGATGAAAAATCAATTCTTTGGAGATGTTTCTCATAGTTCTGATGATCCTAAAGAATGTGCAATGATGGGGTTAATCAGGAATCAAAAAATTGACCTTGAAGAGCGTTTGAACGATGCAAAATTGAAGTTTGCCGATGCAAATCTGGTTAAAGATAACTGGAGTTGTGCCAAAGAACGTGAAATTGATTGCAAGGTTCTTGAAGGACAAATCTTCATCTTATCTAAGATTGAACGAGACTTAGAAGATATGCTTACCCCTGCAAAAATGCCTCCCGACTAAGGTTTACACGAGGTCGAAACGGTCGGCTGTGCTGACCGTCTTAGAGTAAGGCTCTAACTGATGAGACCAATAAAAGTAAAGGAGACAAAAATGGGCAACACAGCACTACTAGTTTTAGAACGAGAAATCACAGAGTATCAGGTAGACATTGAAAATTTAAAAATCAAAATTGCAGATTGTGCCATTAAAGCACATAGCACCCCTCCTCAAGAAGTCAATGTTATTTTTGACAACTTACATCAAATGGCAAAGCTAATTGATGAAGTCAAGCCAAAAGAAGTTATGCTTAGTGAATTATTTAAAACTAAATTAAAAATCGAAGATGAGCTTGAGCAAGAGTTAGAAATGGCAAAAGGCTAAAAAGGTCGAAACGGTCGGCTAACAGTGCAAGCTGACCGTCTTAACGTAATGCGTTAACTGATGAGACCACCATTAAATAAGAGGAGATTATGGATTACAAGCCTTGGATGGACTTGATACAGCCTGAAGATATGCCGAACGATGACTTGAAGTTCATCGCAGAATCTGCCGGCATAAAATCCGCCTTGGCTCTTATTTTCTGCTCGCCGGGATTAACAGTAAGTATCCCGAAAAATCCGTTTCGTGAGATAAAAGAAAAATATATCATGAGCCAGTATGATGGCAGAAAATATACCGTAAACCGCCTCGCAATTGAATGCGATTTATCTCAAAGATATATTTATAAAATTATAAAAAAGAATCTCCACAAAAAGTACAACTTGCCAAAGTCGGATAAATAGTGAATCTTTAAACATCACTTCTTTACTCTAGTGTTTAAACATTAGAGTTTTTCTTGTATAATTTATTTTACATGAGGGGATAACATGCCGGTATTAGAAAAACAAAAACCTTTATATAGACACGATTGTAAAGATTGCATATATTTAGGTTCTGATGAAATCAGAGATTATTATTTTTGCGTTGAGCATTCTGTATCAGATGCCGGCTCTCTTATTATAAGACTGGGGAATTATCCGAGTGATTATTATTCAATGCCTGTAAATGTAATGCAGGAGGCTCTTGAGACGTCTAGTTTGATTGATGAAGAAAACGTATTTTTTAATTGTTATAAACGTTATCTGGAATATATCGGGAAAAGTAAAACGCTATAAAATATAGCGTTAAATATTAAATTTAAAGGGGTTAAGCCAGTCCGGCTCTGCATAATTCTTCTTCATCCATATCATCAATCGGTTTAATATAATCCATTCCGATTCTATATTTTTTAAGGTCTTTAGTTATACATAGGGCGTAATCTTCGTGGATTCTGTTTTTATTTTTGTAAGTGTATAATACAACATCAACTCTGTCATAAATTGTGTTGTAAACATTCGTTCCGAATAAGACTGAATTTTTTTCTGTTTCTAATGGCTTTTTAGAATTTGCATCGTCAAATAATTCCTTGGCGAGCCAGTTAAAATAACATTCTTTTGTAATTTGTTTGACGTCCTTTTCTCCAAAACATTGGTCTGCGAAGTGTCTGCCGATCCTTGCATCCAATAATTCTCTAACCTGTTCAGGTTTTGCTCCTGATAATTCAAGCAGGGTTTCAAAAGCATCGTTCCATCTCTGTTGAGTTTCTTTGTTGGTATAATGTTGTGCTGTTGTTCCCCAGAACCCCCATTCTTTGTTTTGCGTTTTTAAAATTTTCTTTGCCATAATTTTGTCCTTTCTTTTGCTTATCTACATTGACATTAATCACTCTGAATAGTCTATACATCAAGTCATTACAGGTGTTTCGTATCATTCGGACACATTAATCAAGTGGCATAGCATCTTGAATATCAAGAGCAGTTATATTTGGTAACAGCGTCATTTCTCTTACTGTAATGTTATTGTTATTATCATCTTCTCCTATTTCAATAAGGCAGTCCTCACTGTTAAGATTTTGTCTTAATATGATTCTTGCAATTTTTTGTGCTTCGGTTTCACTTGCTGCTTTTACTTGAAGATCTCCGCTAATATTCACCGTTGCAGAAAATTTGATATTATAAGTTGTTTGTTTCATAATTTTATCCTTTCTTATTACTTAGTAATTAATAATTTCGCCATCGCTAAAAGTAATTGATGCTATATCAAGATCGCCGCTGGAACTGTCTCTTTTGTAAGTAATAGCCTTAAATCCGTCCAGATCATAAGCTGGGAAGCATCCACAAGCACTTATTGCGATTCCGCATTGTTTTGATAATTTTTCAAGTCCATCAATAAATTTTTGAAAATTTGCTTCGTACTTTTCAGCAATTTGTTCTCTAGTTAATTCTTCGGTCATAATCATTATCCTTTCGGTGCTTTGTTTTACATTGACATTAATCACTCTTGGCAGGGCAAAAGTGAAGTCATTGCAGACATTTTGTATCATTCATACACATTAATTAAAGGATGCGTTCAATATACCAGTTTGAATTTTGTAGGTTATTAAAATTCCAACGCAAGCTGAAGTAAAAATCGGATTCAAAATTATTGTTTGATTTACAAAATGCCGGCAGAAAATTTTTCCGGCTTTCTTGCTCCTCAAAATTATCAAGAGAAGTTTTTAATTCAGCTTTAAATTTTTCCTTAAATTCCGGCAGGGTTAATTCCAAGAGTTCACGAGTTCTTTTGTTTTTTACAATAATTTTTTGTGCCATAGTTCAATCCTATTCCTTTATTACTCTTCTGTCTATTAGTCACTTAGGCTTATTTTTCTGAAAGTCCTATAATACACCTGTTGATTTCATTGAAGTCAATATTAATGTTATATTCTGTTTCTAAATTAACAATATCCGTTATAAGTGCGAATTTACGATTCTTCCTGCGTTGGATTGCTGTTTCAATGTCATCGCCAAGCTCTGAAATATGAATTTTATCCTTTTTCAAAAGTCCTTCAATCTTACTAAAATGTTGTTCCAACATTTCTATGTCAGCAAGAAGTTCGTCATGCAACTGTTCTAATATTTCTCTATCTTTTTTATTCAATATGCTCATAAAATGCTCCTTTTATTAAAAAGGGGCTTTGAAATGCCCCTTATAAATACTTTTTGAATGTTTCTCTAAAATCTTCTGCCATTTTTATATGGTCTTTAATAGCATTATCAATCTGACTTGCATCTGAGATATCATAGTTAAGTGTTTGACGGATTCTTGATGATTTTTTTCCCTCTAATGCCTGCCAATCCAGAAAACCTAACTTTTCTTCAATTTCGGTTTTGCGTTCCATAAGTTTTTTAAATATATCTTTGTCATTATTTATAAATAATTCCGTTGCGATATACTTGTCTTTTGTATTTACCGTTTGCATTATCTGAACACCCTTTTTACCGATTGGAATATATTGATAATGCTGAGGAGCAGGATTCACTTGCATTTCACTTTGAAGTTCATCACAGATTTCAAAATATTTTTCCCAGTATGCTTTTTGTAGAAGTTTGGCGGGGGTATTTTCATTGCGTACTTGTTTTGAAGGAAGTTCGGGTTTCAAAACGGGTTCAAACTCTATTTTATCCTCGTTCAAAACTGCTTTAATAATAAATATACCGCAGTAATTTTTATCGAAAAAAAGATTTAACTTTAAAGCGATATTTTTTAAATCTTCTTTCTCGTTGACGATAAACCAGAAAATATACGCTTTTTGATTACCCTCTAATCTACTTACAATTTCTATTAAACCATCTGAACTTTGTGTAAGTTGCGGATAAATAATTTGTAATTGTCGGGTAGGATAATCTTTGAGTAGATTTTGGATAACCGAATCGGCATTTTGTTCAATGTAATCTGAGAAGTTTTGTTTGCTTTTTAAAACTTCAATTGGTGTGATTGTTTCTGTCATATTGACCTCCTTTATTTATTAACAACCACATTCATCGCTCTGAAGAGAAAGAATTGGAAGTCATTACTCCCAATTCCGTATCATTCAGACACAATTACGAATTCCCCATATCAATACTATATGGGCTTATTTCTTTTAATTTGTTTAATTTTGCTATACCATGGGGCATTACGCTATATCCGCCTTTTGGAGATTCTACAATGGTTGGATGATCTCTATATGCAGTACTAACTAAACTTCGTCTTGATTGTTCATAAGCTCTTCTTGCATTCTGCGGACTTTTATATACAGTCCGAACACCTTTTTCTCCCTTATATTGATATGTTCTCGGGATATCTCGAATTTTTTTGCTTGCCAGTTTAGATGCCTCATCTAAATATTGTTTAGCCTGAATTTTTGCTTTATCCGCCCTTGCTTGTGCCTCTTTAGCATATTGAGTATAATCTTTTGCTAATTGTTTTTTGCCGAGTTGTTTATACCTTTTGGCAATGGCTCTTTCAGATGCTGCCCTTCTTGAAAATTCATAAGCCTCGTCATCATATTTATATGATTGATTTAACAATGAATTCAATTTATTTTCGGTTTTGGCATCAATAGATTTATTTGCACCACCACCGCCACGACTTCCGCCTGAACCACGTCCTCCCATTTTTACCTTCCTTTCTTTTTATTCCATTTATTTGTGTAAGGTTCGAACCATTGAAGATTTTTGTATCCCTCAAGTTTGGTCAGTCTGTTTCCATAAATCAAAATATGCTTGGGTTCAAGTTGTTTTAACATTTCTTTAAAGCCCTGCATAAAGAGTCTTTCTGCGTTTTTGTTATTAACAACTCCGACTGTACCGATTGCAACAACAGAATTTTTAGGAATACCCAAGAATGCATATTTATAACTGGATTCATCAGACCAACTGATTGTTGGAATAACTTTTATTCCTTTGCTTTGCCAGTAAGCGGCACACCAGCGGTTTCTGTAAACCTGCCAAATTTGGAATGCTTCAGGGTAATTTGTGTACATTGAAAAATCCGGAGATAAAACTCCTTCATATTTTTTCAACTCTTCTATTTGAGAATCGGCATTTTTCCAACATCTCTCAAACCTGTAATCATCTAAGAAAAAGTGTGCCGTTCCGTTTCTGTTGGAATCTACCCGATAAGGGATGAGCTCTTTTACATCAAACTCATCCGGAATAATATCGGGTATGCCATAGGAATTGGAGGAAGCAAAGAAACCTTTTTCAACATTTTGTACGTTTAATAAATCTCTCCAAGACATATTCAATCCACCTTATTAAATTTTTTAATTAATGATTTCAGTTTTCGCTGATCCTTTTTAGACATGGAAGATTTATACTTCTGAGCAATTTCAATAATCTGCTCTGCATAATTGCCGGCTTTTTCCAAATCTTCCTTGTCCTGAATAATTGAGGATGCCTCCTGATTTTCAATCTTTGTCTGACCGTACCTCGCAATTTGCGAGATACAGTCACATAAAGATTTAATTATTGCAGAAAACCACATCTGCTTATTTCCTCAAATCCGCAACTACGGTCAAAAGGTGATTGGCAAATGTTTCAATAGCGTTCACACCCTGATTAAAACAATAATCGTCCAGAGCATTCGGAGAAGTTTTAATCTTTTCTTTCAGTTTTTTCAAACTGTCAAGAGCCGGCTGTGTCACTTTTGCGAGATTTTCATAGAGTTTTGTAATATACTTGGGAACATTCTTTTCCGCAAGATTAATTACAAAAGGTTCAATGGCATCCCACAGTTCATTCAAGACTTTCCAGTCTTTAAGCCACGAGAATAAACTCATAGTAGTCTCCTTTCTTAATAAACTTGTATTTGTTGGTTTTTATCTTGGTTCTGTACCAGGATATTTTTTGTCTGAGATATTTACCGACACTATTCGGGGATAAATGCGGCAAGTAGTGAAGATAAGTAATATCTATCTTGCCTTCACGTTTGTTTTTGGCTCGTCTTTGGTCGAACTCATAATGGGTAAATACCAGTTTGTCAGTAATTAAAATTCCGTATTTTACAGATAAATACCCTGCAAGGCAGCATAATGATTCAATCTGTTTTTGAGTAAGCGGATATTTTGTCTGTTTTTTATCTGTCGTAAAACCAGCCATTCCGCAGACAGACAAACCGATACAGCCGGTATTTCCGCCTCCGCAGTGCATTGCATAATTGCCATCATAGCAGTTTAAGTTATCTTCAGGCTTATGTTTTCCTGCATAAATTCTGCCGTATTTATCCACGCAATAATGGTATGCCGCCAAATCTTCCTTACAGGGATAATTAGAACCTGCTGTCCAGTGCAGACAAATTTTATTCAAGGTTGCCATATTTTTCTCCTCTTATTACTGAATCTCTTGCATTTTGACGATCAACAAGCAACTGTTGATATTCTTCTTCCGTCAATGAAGTTTCTATCCCCTGAGCCTGCTGATCCCTGTGTCGTGTTACTTTCCAATCCGTATCATTTAAAAAATTAAGTGCAGTGTTTGTTGTTGTTACAACCTGATTTATTTCTGCAAGTTCCTGTAACTCTTCACTTGAATATTTTTGATAAATCCCGTTTGAGTCTAAATAATACAAATTTGGTTCAGAGGCAAAAACTACACCACCAAACATTACAATATCTTTTCCATTGGATTGCTCTGACAAAAGTTCCTGCCATTCATCATCAGAAAGCTGAATTGCTCCGTCAAAATTTTCGTCATAAAACCCGTAGCCTACATTTTCTTTAAATCCGAAATATTTCATAAAACTCCTTTCATTACCAACCAATGGCAATCCAGTCTATATTTGCACTTCCCTGTTCAAATCTACTGGTAATATGGAATCTGTTAGCCGCAACTCTGTAAACTTGAGCGGTTGAACCTTTATTACCTGCTCCCTGATAATATCCGGCTGCTATTGCAAGTGCTCCACAGGTTGTAGGAAATGCAATAGGAAAATAAATATCTCTTGAAGTTCCCATGCCAAAACCTGTTGCACATCCCCATTGAATAATAACTGATTTACCACCGGTGACAGGAATTTTAAGATATCCGTTTCCCTGCAAACTAACGCCCTGACCTAAAACTTGTGAAACAATATTTTTTACAAAATCAGTATTTACGGTTGTAGGGTTGACTACAGAAGTTCCTGTTCCCATGAATAATTCTTGTGTATCTTCACACCAAAGCGGCATACCGGAGGGAGCAGAGGCGGGTAAATCTGCTTTATTACCACGCCGAATTCGTATATTAGTCGGCATTAAAATGTCCCTCCATCAACATCTCCAAGATATGTAGTAGTAAATTCCAAACCGTCCTCAGCCTCATTTACAACAAGGATTTTTCCTTTATTTCCTGTAAGTTCCCCCGGACAATCTGCCAAATCTGTAAAATTTTGCGGAACAAAAGGTCTGCCCTGAATATTTTCCCAGTCAATTACCATATCCAAATCCTTTAATTCGGAAATTTTTATCCACTGTGTACCATCGCAAACATATTCTGCCCCGCCGGTTTCGACGGTTTCGTCAGCCGTTGCATCAATTACAAGAGCATGCAGACCTGAAAATTTTTCTAATGCATCACGTGCAGCAATATCATCTACAACATATGCATCCTTAAATACAGAAGGAATTTGTGTTGTGGGAATTTTTCCGTTACCATCCAATGATGCAAGTCCGTTATTCTGTCCTCTTTGTAATGCAATTCTGTTATCCACTGCTGTTGCAAAATCCGTTACGTTGGCTGAAGTATGCGTATGCCCTACATCTGATTTTGTTGCGAGATACTCCGCAAGTTGTTGAGCGTTATCAAAAGCAGTTAAAGACTTGCTTTCTCCATTGCCTATATAAAATTTCTTTTCATCTGTTGTGTATAAAAGGGCACCTGCCGGAGCTTCACTCGGCAAATTTGCTTTAAGTCCACGTTTAATCTGAATTGTTCCCATAAATAAATCTCCTTTTGTTTCTAAAATTCACCTGCATCAATATTTTCAGCATCATCAACAATGCCATTCTGATTTTTATCGTAAATACTTGTGTTCATTATCAAATCAGGAAGAACAGGCGGCTGAGGTATTTCAATATCTCCCTTGTCAGTAAACAGTCCGCCATCAACAAACTCACAAGAATCAACAACACCATTGCCATTTGTGTCATATAACCAAATCGGCATTAAATCAGGGTGTTGATGACTTTTTATTAAATCTGTTACAAATTCCACTGAAGCATACTGGATGCTTGGATCAATTTTTATTTGTATGGCATCGGGATTTATCCCTTTTAATCTGACCTTAATCCATATATCTTTAATTCCGCCCTGTTCCTCCTGCGGTTTATAAGTTAATGGCTGTCTTGCAATTAAAATTAAATTATTTAAACTATCAAAAACACCGACTTCCCTGATATAAAATCCGCCTATGTTATGCGGTATTAGAGCCGTTGCAGAAACTCCGTCAACTTCCTGAGTTTCTGCCCGATAAATCTCATTAACCAACGCTGTTTGATCCTGACGCAATTCATAATATTCACCACAAGCATCACCTACAGCAATATATTTTAAGTCTAATTTCGTTCCGGCTACCAAAGCCGCATTTATTTTCTCAAAACCTATATCTGTAATTATTGAATTAAACTTCATTTCCTCAACAGAAGAAGTCATATTGTAACCTCCTCGCTTGTCAAAACATAACTTGCTATTGGTAAAACTGCTGTTTGTGTCAGATAAATTGTCAATTTTTCAAGCCATGAACGAACATTTTTATGTGCATTGATTATATTTACAATGCGTGTTTCCAATTCCGACTCATAACTTGTCTCTAAATCTACAAAAACTTTAAAGAAAAATGGTTCTCCGTTATATTCAAACCATTCCGCAATATCTGCCCTCAAATCTAAAACTTCAAGTGCACTTATAATTGCGTATTTAGTTCCACGATATTTATGTAATTGAATGGCATTTTTCAATAATGCACGCTTTTCCGCTTCCGTTTTACAAAAAATCCATCCTTCATCGCCGGTTATATGATACTGTTCTGCTAAATGAGGCAGAACATCTGACGGAACTGTATCAATATTTGTCAAATTTAAAACATCCAGTTTGAGTTTTGCGTAGCGTTCTTCACAAATTTCATCAAATATTTTTAAATTAATATCATCAATCGGAGCCAAATCACTCATCAGCATATCCTCCGACTGTTATGTCATAATTAATCAAATTTGCCCATTGATATTCCTTGATATCTATATCTTTCGGGGTTTCCAGTTCAACTTTGAACACCCCGTAAATGGTGTTTAATATAGATATAATCTGCGTCTGAACAACATTTTTTCCTAATTTTTCAGATAAAGAGACCTTATACTCACGCATTTTGGCATCAATAGTATTTTTAACAGTAGCCGAATCCGCATCAATATATAGAATAATGTTTGCCTTTATTGAGAAATCAACATTCTCAGCAGAAATTACTTTTACACAGTCGGTAAGAGGGCGGATTTTACTATCACTCAAGTAATTTCTGACAATTTGTAAAATTTCTTCTGTAGGATTTCCATCCTTAGTCAAAGGATAAACATTCACAATTCCCGGTGATGGAGAAGTTATTGCAACATCTATTATTGATTGATGTGCAGATAATGTATGAAAGCGGTAAGCTCCTTTACTGCCGGCATTTGAAAATTGTTCAGAAGATTGTCGTATGCGTTCTCTTAAGCTATCAGCAGTTTCATCATCAACTCCGCCGCTTGAAATAGTTATATTTTCAACGGTTGAGATATAACTTAATGGAGTTATAAGGTTATTTATTGAACCGAGAGTGTAATTATTAGATGCACTTCCCGGGGTTTCACATATAGCCTCTGCTGTAATAGAAGTTTCTCCGGCTTTTAATGTAACCGCTTCAATTGTTTGGAATATGAATAAGCCGTCTTTTGTCTCAACTTCACACCCAGCATCAATCTTGAAATCAAAATCTAATGCCTCATCAACAGAAAAAATTAAAGTCGTACGGGAATAATTTGCAAGAAGTTTGGTTACTCCAAAAGGTTCGCCTATATGTTCCAAAACTTCTAACGGTGCATAACTTAAAAGGTTTTGTTTTGCGGTTTCCTGAATTTTCATTCTCAAAACGGTTTCACGATATGCACCGACATCAATCATCAAGCGTTCAATTTGTGCAGGCTGAAGAACTTTGCCGGACTTTTCTTCATAAGCGGCAATCCATTCTTTTGTAACAACATCGGGATCACGTTCGATAAAATTAGGTTCAGGCAGTTGTGTCATAACTAACCTCCGCAACTCCGTTTGCGTTTGAATCTTTTAATGTCCATTCCACTTTTACGGTTAAAGTGGATTCTTCTATCTCGACCTCGATAGAATTTATTTTTATGCGGGTCTCCCACATAGTGATTGCATCTGTTGCCTCACGTACAATATTGGGAGTTGCTTCGTTTATGGGGTAATCAATGTATTTATATATGTCCGAACCGAATGTCGGACGATGAGGTACAGAGCCTTTTTTTGTTAAAAGTATAATTGCGATGCACTGGTTAATATCATCAGCACCCTCGGCGACACCGCCGATTGCGTTGAGCTTTAATTGCCAGTCAACGTAGGTGATTTCATTTAAATTTGTCATTGGGGTTACATTGTTTTATTCGGTGCAGAAGTTGCTTTTCCTTGGTTTCCTGTGTGCGTGTGTGAATTGTAAACATCTCTCATTGCTTGCATTGATGAGGTTTTGTCCGTAATATCAGCATTGGATTTTATTCCTGCGGTGTTAGTGAAAGTTCCCTCGTGTTCTATGTTTCCGATTAATTTCATTTTTGAAAATGCAACGGTGAGTGTCTGATTTTCTTTATCAGCATTTATATATGAGCCGTCTTCAAGGTTTACAGATAATTGTTTTTCGCTTTGCGTGGTTGAAACATCTTCAGTCGAATAAATTGCTCCGAGAATTACTCCGTCCTCAGAATTTTCATCCATAAGGCAGGCGACTTGCTCTCCGATATCCGGCATTGCGTAAAACTTGTCTTTCAATGTTTTTGTTTGAATAATTGGAAGCCAAAAAGATGTTGACTCATCATCTTCAAAACTTACACGAGCCTGAACATTTATTGGATCAATTTGTGATACAATTCCAAACCTTAACACTTTTTCCTCCTGTGGTACTCGGCTTCGCCTGCGTTCCTACGTCGGTATAGAACGGTTACGACCTCCAACGCCTTGCCTACGCAAGCCGTTTCGGTCTTCACACACTGCTCACGCACTTTCCACCTCGCAATAAGTCTTATAACCGCTTGCCCTGTCTATCACATGCCGGGCTTGCTTAATGTGGTATTTGCCTGAAAAATGTCCGACTCCTTTTAGTTCAATATTTGACCCAGCTATCAAATACGGATTTCCTGTAAATTCAAGAGAACCCTCAATTTTAGTGTCAGCAGTTGAGAGTGCTGCCTGAGCTTTTGCAATAGCCTGCTTTCTGTCAGAACACCGGACGGTAATCTTTAAAGTATCGCCTTTTTTGACATTTTCGTTTCGGGCAGTAGCTTTAACAACCTTTTTCTTTTTAGGATTGAAGTATGAAACCTGAACAGCTTTATATTTTTGAGAAGTCTTTTCTCTGAGATTTATATGCAGCAAATCGGATTTATAGAATATCTGAGTGGCGTTTGCTCCTTTGAGTTTCTTAACATCATAGAAAACGAGGTTATTTTCAGCAATTTTGAAGATGTAGCCGTATTCTTCCGCAAGTTTAGTCAGGAATGTCAAATCACGTTCTTTATTTTGAGTAATTCTATCGACACGAATATCTGCAACTTCTCCGACTAAAGTGTATCCGTGCTTATCGGCAATCTCTTTTGCTATTTGTTTGAGGGTTTTATTTTCATAACCTTGAGAATTCTTTTGTCTTAAAGGCTTTTTAATTCCTGTAGCCAGACCTTTTACAGTTATAACATCAGGCGGAGTATCGTATTCCAGTTCATCAATTTCAAAAACTCCGCAATTCAAAAGTTTTTCTGCTTCGTAACCGATATATGCACGCAAAGCATCGCCTTTAGTAGGTATCCACGCACCCTGCCAGAGTTTTTCAGAATCCTCAAATGTTATCTGAAGTTCGTCAGACTCTCCATGTTCAACATCGGTGTATTCGATAGAAGTAACATAGGGGGAAACGTCTTTAGTTATATTTTTTTGTTCGTAGAATAGTTCAAATATTGGTACAAGCATTATTTTTTCCAAGGGGGTAGTTCAAACTGTATGGTTTCGGATTCTTCAAGAACTGGGATTTTGAGTTTTATTCCTGCATCCAAGACAGGTTCAATCGGAACTTCGGGGTTTGCTTTAATAATCTCCTCATACAAATTCGGGTTGCTGTAGTATTTCTGAGAAATCATATCCCAACGGTCTCCGTCACGAGTGATATAGGAATAGAATTCCTCCGTCATTTCTTTTTAAATCCTTTCTGCTCCTGTTTATCTTCAGGGATTTTTCCTGTGTATTCTCTTAGCCGGACATCGACCTGAACCGATATCAAATCGCCCTCCGGCGAGGCTTGTTCTGTGGTTTGTCCGATTTCATCAATGACAAAAACACCGACATATTCACCGTTTCCTTTGATAAATTTCAAAGGGGTTGCCGCATCTGCGACATCTTTTAAATTTTTTATCTCATCTTCCGGCACGCAGAAGTTACGGTGGAAGTTTAACTTTATATCTTCTTCCTGCAAATTTTTGCCTAAGAATTGCAGAATGGGTTTGTTTTCAATACGGTCGTGCTGAGCGTAATTGTAGGATACGGTTTCATTTAAACCGTTGAAATAAGTTATTAGTTCAAATTTTATGTCTCCTAATTGAGCGAACATATTTCAAAACTCCTTAATAAGCAACACGTTCCTTACGTTCAAACTCCCTTTTAATGATGTTCACGACTTCATCTTTATGCTTTTTAAGCATCTTCAAAAATTCTTCTTTTGATTCAGAACCTGAAATTGTGATTGTCGGGTTATAGGTTACAACAATGGATGCCGGTGCAGATGAGCGCCCTCTCACGTTGGCTTTTAAGCCCCCTGAAAATACTCCCAAGGTCTTAGTCATCGCATTTTGGAGAGGCAACGGTTTTAATGTTGATGCAATAGTTTCAATAATTTTGACCTTATGCAAATCTTTAAGCGGCCCAGTCTTTGCTGGGGAATGAGGCAGATGGTCTCTTATAACCTGAGCAACCTGAGAAATACAGCCTTTTACTTTAGCAATGCCGGACATAATCCCTGCGGCAAGCATACTTGTGATTTTACTTCCGAATTCAAATGCTTTTGTGACAAGTTCAACCAACTTCACGATTATATTAGCAATGGCTTTACCAAAACGAACGCCCATTTTTTCAGCAGCACCGCCTGTATCTTCAACAGGTTTTATTAGTTTTTTGAACCAATCAACAATGGCTTTGATAGGTGCAAGAATAGGCGAGAGTGCTTTCCCCATTCTTTGGAATAACGGCATTAATGGCTGTAAACCTTCTTTTAATCCCTGCCACATACCTTTAAAGAATCCTGAAATCGGTTTCCAGTATTTGTAAATAACAAGAGCGACAACTCCGATTGCAAGAGCAATCCAACCGAGAGGAGATGTAAGCAAAGTAACAGAAAATGCTCTGAATGCGATTATTGCATTTTTAATCAGGTTTGGAATACTTAAAAAACCTGTTTTGAACGCCTTTAAACCGTTTATAAAATTAGCCGGCATTGCTTTTATTGATGTTACTGTCCAGTCTTTTAGTGATAGGGCTGACTTTGAAATATTTGCAGGCAGTTCGGTGAAAGTTCTTATTAATCCTTTTCTCATCTCATTATCAATTCGCCTTATATCAGCACTAAAACCTAACAATGTGTGTTTTGGAAGATTTAAACCAAGTTTATTTCCTGATTTAAAAATATTGAATGCAGTATCAAGTGAGTGAGAAGTGCTTGTTAACCCTGCATTTTGTAATAATAAAACTGCATTTCTTGCAAGAACAGGACTTAAATCACGAGCGTAACCCAAGAATTTGCCATACATTCCGACAAATTTACCGATAATTATTGTTGCTGTACCAAGAGTTGTAAGAAGAATTCCTAAGCCGATTGTCCCTATAATCGCACCGAATAAACCTTTTTGTAGCAAAGGATTATTATTTATTTTTGTCAGAAGATTGTTTATTAACTCTATCGGCTTGTGTAGATGAGGAAATACAAGCTCTTTCATATTAATTTTTAAGAGTTTGAACTGTTCGTTTGTTGTTTCCATCATGTGTTCAAAGTCGGAATCAACAACGCCCTCGGCACTTAATGCAGATGCTTTTATCCTTTTATATTCATTAAGATTCTGCATCATCGGTTTTATAAAGTTTAAAACCTGTTTATCCTGAAAGACTTCGGAAACCTTAAACACATCTCCGCCGGATAGTTCCGTCATCATCTCGATTACTTCTAAGATTGGATCACGACCTTGAGCGGCCGCATCTAAAAGAACCTGTTTGAGATTAACTCCGAAGACTTCCTCAAAGTTCTTTACTGCAAGTGGGGAAGTAACTTTTTGAATAAAGTTTTC
>ERZ773114.259-NODE-259-length-65889-cov-127.785309_pt1 | contig 65889 bp, 50 predicted proteins | sample MGYA00580564_ERZ773114 | MGnify/ENA primary metagenome ERZ773114 (study PRJEB29015, sample SAMEA2737836) | human gut metagenome | biome: human gut; feature: human-associated habitat; material: faeces | place: China | collected 2012 ... | reverse complement strand
TCCTCAAAGTTATGATGAGGCTGTGAAATGGTATCGCAAGTCTGCTGATCAAGGTGATGCTGCTGCTCAATGTAATTTAGGTTTTTGTTATTCAAAAGGTCGAGGTGTAGCTCAAAGCTATGAAGAAGCAGTTAAGTTATATCGTAAATCGGCCGCCCAAGGTAATGCTGCTGCTCAATATAATTTAGGCGTTTGTTATGAAAAAGGTCGGGGCGTTACTCAGAGTTATGACGAAGCAGTCAAATGGTTTCGCAAGGCAGCTGAGCAAGGTGATAGTCTAGCTGAAGAATCTTTGTCTCGATTAAAAGTTGAGTAAATGATGCTCCTTGTAGAAGTTGATGTAGCAGAGTTTAACATGATAGTCAATCTTTTGTAAAAGTTCTTACATCTAAAGATAAGGGTAAAGGATTTGAAGGTGCTGTTTGTGATGAAGTTCATGCTGTTTGAAAAGGTGCAACAAAGAAAAAGAAAGCTTGGAACGTTTAAGTTGCTTAAATAATTTCTAAAAGCATCTGCATTCATTGTAAATGCTGTAATTTTGCACCATGATTCATTTAAAGTATTAAAATTATGAAGTCTTTATATATAATAGGAAATGGATTCGACATCCATCATGGCATTAAAAGTCGTTATAGTGATTATCGTGAATGGTTGAAAGAATATGATTTTGACCTTTATGATAAGCTATGTCGTCTTTATGATTCTATAGATGAAGATGATGGTTGGTGGAATAGTTTTGAACAGCATTTATCTGCAATTAGTTTTGATTACATTAATAAAATGTATCAAGACTATAGTCCTATTTATGGCAGTGAAGATTTTAGAGATGCTGACTATCATAGAGCTTCCATACAAGTTGGACTTGATATTGACATTGATAATCTAATTGAAAATATAGGGCAATCTCTTAAAGTTTGGGTAAGTAGTCTAAATAAGCCGAATCGCGGTAAATTGAGAATTGCGGACAAAGATGAATGTTATTTTTTGACTTTTAATTATACCAAAACGCTAGAAGATGTTTATAATATACCAAGTGAACAGTTATGTCATATTCATGGTAGTATTGATGATTCGGAATTTGTTTGGGGACATGGTAAAAATACTAGTGAGATTTATGATTTTTTGAAGGGTAAGCCTAAGCAGCAACCGTCAGGTTTAACGGTTGAACAAACAAAAAAATGGTTAGATACAAATGTTGATGATTCAACAATGGAATCTATTATAGAAACATCTGCGCATCAATTGTCAAGAATGAAAAAAAATGTGCCTGGGATTATAAAGCAAAAACATAAGCTGTTTGAGTCATTGAAAAATGTGAGAAAAATTTATATATTGGGTTTTTCTTTTTCTCCAATAGATATTCCATATCTGGAGGAGGTTCTATATAATATAATAGATGTAGACAAAGTTTTGTGGATTGCAACTGCTCATACTTCATGTGATGAAAAAGCTATTAATGAGTTTATAGATGAACACAATTTAGATGGCCAAAAGTGGTGTATAACAAAAATGGATGCATTGAATATATACAAAGAGCAAGTTTTAGAATTTAAACAGTGAATTATGCAATACCCATTAATATCTGAATATGTGAGAGCCATCCAAGATGCAACTGACAATCTTGGAGAGTTGACTCATTTGGTACCAGTGCTTGACGATCATGGTGAACCCTATCGTAGCAGTGGTGCCTTTGCTGTCGTGTTCAAAATGAAAGATGAGCAGACTGGGAAATGCTATGCCTTAAAGTGCTTTACTGAAGAGCAAGAAGGTAGAGCCGAGGCTTATCGACAAATTGCTGATGAGTTGGAGTTTGCGAATTCTGCGTATATTACTTCCGTGAAGTACTTAGACAAAGAAATCTTCGTAGATAGCAGTTGTGAGGAAGACGAATTTCCTGTTCTTCTGATGGATTGGATTGATGGTGAAACAATGGAGACTTACATTGCGGAAAACTATCAAGATAATTATGCAATGGCAATGCTTTGCTATCGCTTCTGTAAAATGGCAGCGTGGCTTCGTTCTCAGCCATTTGCTCATGGTGATATCAAGCCAGACAATATCATGGTTCGTCCTGATGGAAATCTGACTTTGGTAGATTATGATGGTATGTTTGTTCCTGCCATGAAGAGTCAGAAGTCTCCAACAATTGGTACAAAGGACTTTTCTCATCCTTTGCGAACCGTCGATGATTTTGACGAAACCATTGATGACTTTGCTTTGGCAAGTATCGCTTTATCGTTAAAGGCAATTTCTTTGAATCCTTATTTGTTAGATGAATATGGTGCAGCAGATAGATTACTTTTTTCTGCTGAAGATTATCGTGATTTAAGTAAGAGTAATGTGGTTGTATCCTTGAGTGAATTACTGGGTGATACGGATTTGCGATTATTGTATTCTTTGTTTAATATTGCATTTGTAAAGAAAAATCTATCTTTCGTATCTTTTCGTATGTTTAATATTGCTCTTCCTGATAATTGTTGGCAAGAGAAAAATCGTTTTGATGATTTAAAACAGGTTTTTATTGATGAATTTGGTGTTAAGTATGGTAGAAATGGGCTAATTTTGATACGTGCTCCGAAAGATATTTCTGGTACATACAGAATAAGAAAAGAATGCAGATTCATTAATACTAAAGCATTTAAGGGGTGCTCTAATTTAGAAAAATTGATTTTGCCTCATTCCTTAAAAACGATAGGGGTAATGGCTTTTGTTAGATGTGAAAAATTGAAAGAAATTAAATTGCCAAAGTTTGTGCAAAAAGTTGATGGAGCTTTTATGTATTGGAATGGTAAATTGGTTAATGAATCTGATTATTTTATATACAAAGATGAGATTTTGTATAATTCTAGTATGACGAGATTAATAGCTTATAGGAAAATGGAAAAGCAGTATAATAAGTTTGTGGCATTTAATAGATATACTTCACAGATGACAGAAGCTATTGGATGGACAGGAGAACATTCTTATGATGTTCCTGTTGGAATTGTTGAAATTGCGTGTGGTGCATTTGCAGGCAAGCATTCTTTGTTTTCTGTTTCTTTGCCAACTTCAGTCTGTCGCATTGAAAATGCCGCTTTTGTATGTTGTGAAAATCTCGGTTTTATCAATATTCCATCAACAGTTTCTTATATAGGAAAGTTTGCCTTTGGTAAAACTATTTTAAAGGATCAAATAAAACTAGAAATAATAAAACGTTTTGGAAAGGAGGTATTTGAATGATTGTAATTGATTCTAAACGAAAAAAGCGGGAGAATATCTTGAAGAAATATCCCGATGCAATAATTGCGGATGTAACGAGTCATGCAGAAGATGACTTGATAAAGTTGAGCCCATTCTATCCTCATGGTGGCATACCTGTGCCATTTAGCGAGGGTGTTACAGCTACATGTGTTGAGGCTGTATGGCAAGGGCTAAAGGTATTTGAATCGGCTGATGTAGATATGAAAATGTTTACGAATGAGTCGATGAAGAATATCAAGAGAACTGTTCGCAAGTTCGGTAAGCCTCTTGGACATCGCAAAGGAGTAAACGGAACTGAATTGCTCGGATATATTGAGGCTCGAAAGCAGATTTATATTCCTACTTACAAGTGGGTTCTTGAACATAAGGTTCAAAGTATCATCGAAAGATTGCGAGAGGCTAGCCAGACTAAGACCATCGTACTTTTGGATTATAATACAAATTGTGATGTGGATGACCCGAAGAAGCCTCTTTCGCATGCCTTTCTAATCAAGGCATACGTAGAAGGTCTATATCCTTTTGGTGATAAAATGTGTAAACCGCAGACAATAGAACCAACGCAACTAACGTTATTCTAACATACATATATTATTGGAGGACAAAAACAATGAACAGAAGAAGTAACTGGGAGGATTTTAAGAATATCCTCGAACAAAATCATATCACCAAGCTCTATCACTTCACAGACCGTGATAACTTGGAGAATATTATCAAGAATGGAGGACTCTATTCTTGGAAGGATTGTGAGGAACGTGGCATCAATATTCCTAAACCAGGAGGTGGAGGACCTGGTTCTCCATCCTGGTCGTTGGATAAGCGTGATAATCTGGAACATTATGTTCGTGTCAGCTTTACCATGAACCATCCAATGATGTATGTGGCAATGAATGAGGATAGGATTTCTAACCCTGTCATTCTGGAGATAGACCCTGAGGTGATTTATGATGAGGATACCAAGTATGCAGACAGAAATGCTGTGCGCAATGGTGCTCATGTGGGTGGAAGTCTGGAGGATTTCAAGAAGATCCACTTCCAAACTGTCAAGGCTCGTAATCACTTCGATTTCGATGTGGATGAGCAGCCATTCTATCAAGCCGAGATTCTGGTAAAGAACAGCATTCCCCTGAAGTATATCAGGAACATCGGCAATTTTGGTATTCCAATTCCAAGCCAGTCTAAGATGTTGCAGAGTAAGAATGCATATACGTCTCGTGTTGACCGTGAGCATCCTACTGCCTTCATCTTCCTGGTAGATCAAAGTGTTTCCATGCGCAGGATTACTACCTTCAATGGTGAGGATATGACATTATCTGAGGCCGTTGCTCGTATCGTAAATGCCCAGATTAACGAGTTGGTTGAGCGATGTGTGAAAAATAATGAGACCCGACATTACTTTGATATTGCCATGATAGGTTATGGCATGGAGGCTTATAGTGCCTGGAACGGTAATTTGGAAGGACGAGACTTCGTTACTCCAGAAGAGATTCGTGATAATCCTTACCAAAAGAAAATGGTGAAGGAAGAGGTGCGTACTCGTAAGGGTATAACCATCAAAGAAGTAGAGAAGAAACAATGGATGGTAGCTCGCCATGATGGTAGTTGGACACACATGGATAAGGCTTTCAAACGTGCAGAAGGTTTGCTCGAAAACTGGATGAAAGAGCATCATGACAAGGATTGTTATCCTCCAACGATTATCAATATTACTGATGGTGAGTATAATGGAACTTCGCATGATGAGATGCAACAACTGGCCAATCAATTAAAATCGATGTTTACCAATGATGGTAATGTGTTATTCTTCAATATTCACGTTGTGCCAGGACATGCAGAATCGGTCGTATTTCCTGCAACTGCAGATGAATTGAACGGAAATGGATATGGTGAGAAACTTTATAATATGTCAAGTCTTTTACCGCTCAACTACAATGAGCTGATCCGTAATATCTTTGGAGATAAGCAGGCTGATATCCGCTACCATGCTATGGGTGTAAATACGGGTATGGAGAGATTGGTTAAAATGATGAAGATTGGCACACTTTCGAGTATGCTGGTTAATCAGAATCTGTAATGATATAAAGAAAAGATATGAACAGAGGTGTTAGTATAGCAAAGTTCAATGACCATGTAGCAAACGAAGATTCCTTCTTCTCATCTGATACCTGCATAGCGGTATCGGATGGGGCAGGAGGCTGTGGCTTGTTTGCTGATGAGTGGTCGGAGTATCTTGTAAAACATCTTCCAAAAAATAAACCTATCGTCTCCTTTAAAGAACTTGACGAATGGGTAGATGGCATTTGGGAGACCTTTTATAATGAGCACGAGGAAAGAGCAAAGGAAGGCGACGGCATACTTTTGAATAAATATTATAATGAGGGGTCTTGCGCCACCATTGCTGCTGCATGGATAACAGGGGAAAAGCAATGTAAATGGATGGCATACGGCGATAGCGTAGTCTTTCATTATAGTCAGGATACAGGTATCTTGGAACATAGTTTTACGAAGTTGTCTGATTTTAGCAATCCTCCCCGGTTGGTTAGCTGTAAAGATCCCCTGGAAGAGGAAGGTTTCAGTTGTGGTGACTTTTATCTGGATGAATCTTCGGTAGTCTTTGCTGCCAGCGATGCCTTATCGCATTATATCATGATGATGTATGAATTGTCTAAAAGTAAGGAATATGGTGCGGAGCTTGCTGAAGAATACCTAAAAGCATCTGGCAATTCCCAACTTTTGAAAACAGCAGAAAACATGAAGTTTGAATTTTGGCAGGATGTGCTCCAATCTTTGTTGGATGCAACATCATCTAACAGTCGGTTTGAACAGTATCTGAAAGAACTGAACTCGGAAGGGATTTTAGATTTGGATGATTTCACGCTTGTTTATTTTAAAGGCTAGCGCCCATCTTCTTTATGTCCCTATTTGTTGTCATTAAAATTTGTAGAAGCAGATAAAATAACAGTACACAATATGCAGTATCCATTAATATCAGAATATGTAAAGGCCATTCAAGATGCTGGTGATAATCTAGAACAATTGGCTTACCTGACTCCCGTGCTAGATGATCACGGAGAGCCATATCGCAGTAGTGGTGCTTTTGCCGTGGTGTTTAAGATGCAGGACAAGAGTACTGGGAAATATTATGCCCTCAAGTGTTTTACGGAAGAACAGGAGGGGCGAGCTGATGCCTATCGTCAGATTGCAGATGAATTGGATATGGTTGATTCTCCATATATTGCTTCTGTAAAGTATATGGAGAAGGAACTCTTCGTGGACAGTCAATGCGAGGAGGATGAATTTCCCGTATTGTTGATGGATTGGGTAGATGGTGAAACGATGGAAGCTTACATTGCGGCAAATTATCACAATCAATCAGCCATGTCAATGCTTTGTTATCGCTTTGGCAAAATGGCTGCTTGGCTCCGTACTCAATCTTTTGCTCATGGCGATATCAAGCCAGACAATATCATAATCCGTCCAGATGGGTCTCTTACATTGGTGGATTATGACGGGATGTTTGTGCCATCCATGAAGGGCAGCCAATCTCCAACTATCGGTACCAGGGATTTCAGTCATCCTTTGCGTACTGTGGATGATTTCGATGAAACGATAGATGATTTTTCATTGGCAAGTATAGCCTTGTCATTGAAGGCTATATCTATGAATTCTACATTGTTAGATACCTATGGCGCATCAGACAGGCTTCTCTTCTCAGAAAATGATTATCGCAATCCTTCAAATAGCAAGGTAATATCTGCCCTGCAGGAATTGATGTGTGATAAGGATTTCTGTACACTTTACTCTCTTTTCATGCTTGCATTGGCGAGAAAGGAGCTTTCAGCATGTTCTTTTAGATTGTTCATTGGCGAAAAACCTAATATAAATTCTTTGTTTGAAGATTTGTCAACTGATTTTACTGAAGAAGAGTTGGAAGAGGCTCTTGTTGATGAATGGGGTGTGAAATATAGCAAAGATGGCAGAAAACTATTGAAAGTTCCTGAAGAACTTGATGGTACTTATTCTGTAAAAAAAGGAACAAAGATTATTTGTGATAGTGCATTTTGTTGTTGCGGCTTCTTGAGTAGCGTAGTTATTCCTGATAGTGTTACTAGCATTGGATATAATGCATTTTATGATTGTAGGTCTTTATCCAATATTATTTTTCCAAATAGTGTGACTAATATTGGAGGTGGGGCATTCTGGCTTTGTTGTCTTTTGACTAGTATAGTAATTCCAAATAGTGTGGTTAGCATTGAGGAATATACATTTATGGATTGTTGTTCCTTATTAAACATTGTCATTCCTGATAGTGTGACTAGCATAGGGGGGTGTGCATTTTCAGGTTGCAGTTCTTTGACAAGCATCATAATTCCAAATAGCGTGGTTAGCATTGAAATGAGTGCATTTGCAGACTGTACTTCTCTGTCTAAGATAGTCATCCCAGATAGTGTGACAAGTATTGGAGGCAGTGCCTTTGCTGGTTGTAGTTCTTTGGGAGAAGTTGTCATTCCTGAAAGTGTTACTAGCTTAGGGGATCATGCATTTTATGAATGCGATAATTTGCCATACAATCTTAAACAAGAATTAATATCTCGTTTTGGTTATGAGCTGTTTCTGTCACCATATCAACTACCTTTTTAAAGAGTATCTACAATTAATCAGAGAAAAAATATGAAGATAACTAATGAAGAAGTGGATAACTATTCGTGCCTATAGAGGAGCTGAGTAGTAACTTAACATGATTGAATTATTAACGAACGATTAAATTACAGAAGCAAATGTTTTTATATGATTTTCTATACTATAGCTAAGATATTTATTTTTTTTGTAATCTTCCGATGAAGTTTCTTACTTAAGTTTGGGCTGTTTCAGTTGAAATGATTATTTTTGCAATATCGTCTGAAATACAGCCGTAGATAAAAATAAAAGTGTACAATATGCAGTATCCATTGATATCAGAATATGTAAAGGCTATTCAAGATGTTGGTGATAATCTTGATAAATTGGCTTACCTGACTCCCGTACTGGATGATCACGGAGAGCCATATCGCAGTAGTGGTGCTTTTGCCGTGGTGTTTAAGATGCAGGACAAGAGTACTGGGAAATATTATGCCCTCAAGTGTTTTACGGAAGAACAGGAGGGGCGAGCTGATGCCTATCGTCAGATTGCAGATGAATTGGATATGGTTGATTCTCCATATATTGCTTCTGTAAAGTATATGGAGAAGGAACTCTTCGTGGACAGTCAATGCGAGGAGGATGAATTTCCCGTATTGTTGATGGATTGGGTAGATGGTGAAACGATGGAAGCTTACATTGCGGCAAATTATCACAATCAATCAGCCATGTCAATGCTTTGTTATCGCTTTGGCAAAATGGCTGCTTGGCTCCGTACTCAATCTTTTGCTCATGGCGATATCAAGCCAGACAATATCATAATCCGTCCAGATGGGTCTCTTACATTGGTGGATTATGACGGGATGTTTGTGCCATCCATGAAGGGCAGCCAATCTCCAACTATCGGTACCAGGGATTTCAGTCATCCTTTGCGTACTGTGGATGATTTCGATGAAACGATAGATGATTTTTCATTGGCAAGTATAGCCTTGTCATTGAAGGCTATATCTATGAATTCTACATTGTTAGATACCTATGGCGCATCAGACAGGCTTCTCTTCTCAGAAAATGATTATCGCAATCCTTCAAATAGCAAGGTAATATCTGCCCTGCAGGAATTGATGTGTGATAAGGATTTCTGTACACTTTACTCTCTTTTCATGCTTGCATTGGCGAGAAAGGAGCTTTCAGCATGTTCTTTTAGATTGTTTATTGGCGAAAAGCCCAATATAAGTCCTGTGATGAATGAAGATTTATCAACTGAAACAACAAAAGAAGAGTTGAATGAAGCTTTTGTTGATGAATGGGGAGTGAAATATAGCAAGGATGGAAGAAAATTGTTGGAAGCTCCAGGAGAATTAAGTGGAGCTTATTCTGTTAAAGAGGGCACAAGGATAATATGTGATAGTGCATTTTCTTTTTGTAGTTCTCTGTCAGAGATAGTCATCCCTTCTAGTGTTGCTAGCATTGGTGATAGTGCATTTTCATGGTGTAGTTCTCTGTCAGAGATAGTCATCCCTTCTAGTGTTACTAGCATAGGTGATAGTGCATTTTCTAGATGTGATTCTCTGTTAGAGATAGTCATCCCTTCTAGTGTTACTAGCATAGGTGATAGTGCTTTTTATGATTGTTATTCTCTGTCAGAGATAGTCATCCCTTCTAGTGTTACTAGCATAGGTAAAGGTGCATTTTCTTTTTGTGATTCTCTGTCAGAGATAGTCATCCCTTCTAGTGTTACTAGCATAGGTGATAATGCATTTTCTAGTTGTGATTCTCTGTCAGAGATAGTCATCCCTTCTAGTGTTACTAGCATAGGTGATTGGGCATTTTCTAGTTGTGATTCTCTGTCAGAGATAGTCATCCCTTCTAGCGTTACTAGCATAGGTGATGATGCGTTTTATAACTGCTATTTCTCAGACAATCTTAAACAAGAATTAATCTCCCGGTTTGGAGATAAAATATTTTAGTTTATAGTAAATATATTTTAATAATTATGATATTAATAGAATCTAAGCGTAAGAAATACGAAAACATATTAAGGAAACATCCCGATGCCATCATTGCGGATGTAACTAGCCATGCCAAAGATAGCCTAATCAAATTAAGTCCATTCTATCCGCATGGTGGAATACCAGTTCCATTCAGCAATGGAGTGACAGCCACATGCGTAGAGGCTATTTGGCAGGGATTGAAAGTGTTTGAAGGAGCAGATGTAGATGTGCAGATGTTCCAGAATGACACGATGAAGAATATCAAGCGAACTGTACGCAAGTATGGTAAGCCGTTGGGACATCGCAAGGGAGTAAATGGCAAGGAACTCCTAGGATATATAGAAGCAAGAAAGCAGATATATATTCCAACCTACCAATGGATGTTGGAGAATAAAGTGCCAACAATCATTGAACGATTGAGGGAGGCAAGTAAAACGAAAACCATCATCTTGTTGGATTATGATACCAACTGTGATGTGGATGACCCAAGCAAACCCTTGTCTCATGCCTTTTTGATCAAGGCATACGTGGACGGTATTTATCCTTATGGAGATAAACCAGATGCGGAGGCAAAAGTAGAGGTTAACAAGCCACAGGAATTAGAACTTTTTTTGATAGAATAATACAGAACATAAATTATGAGTAAACGAAATAATTGGGAGGAATTTAAAAAGATCCTTGAATAGCATCATATTACAACGTTATATCACTTTACAGATTGTGATAACTTAGAGAATATCTCTTAGCTTCAGTGGCAGGAAGTCTGCCAAATCTTTCGAATAATAATTATCATACTCATGTATATGAGTCAAGAAGTAGGTTGTCCATTTTCGGAAGTCAACACCAGTCAGCTTGCAGTTTCCTATCATAGTGTACATGATGGCTGCTTCCTCAGCCGCATCATGGTTTCCACAGAACATATAGTTGTATCTGAAGGAGCATAAAAGGGAGTGTTACCGTTAAAAAAGTGAAGTTGTGTAATCGGTACTGCACTATTGTCAGATATGGATGACTTTACGATTTGTTGAATGTATAAACAATAAAATATGGAAAATGAAACTATAAAAGAAAGATTCCTCGGTACCATCTTCGGGCAAGCTGTAGGAGATGCCTTGGGGCTGAGCACTGAGTTTATGTCCAAGCAAGAGGTGGATCGTTTCTATCCTAATGGGATAGAGGACTATTCACAAATCGTACAGGATGATCATCGTTGTCGTTGGCAAAGAGGCGACTGGACAGATGATACCGACATGATGCTATGCATCTTAGATTCTTTTGTGGCTTGTCAAAAGGTAGATATTCTTGATATTGCCAGAAGGTTTAAGGAATGGATGATGAATGGAGGCATGGGAATTGGCCGGCATACCTATAATGTAATGGCTCTTGGCGACTATACTTCGAATCCACAGAAGGCTGCAGAGATTATCTGGAAGATGGGAAAGAAAAAAGCTGCAGCTAATGGAGCCGTCATGAGAACTTCGGTGGTAGGGCTTTTGAAGGACAATGTGGCTAATAATGCTGAGAATATCTGTAAGCTAACTCATTATGATCCTCGCTGTGTGGGCTCTTGCGTTATCGTTTCTTCTATCATACATGCTCTTGTCTTTGAAGACAGAATATTGGATTATGAAGAGGTGATTGGCATAGCCGAACAATATGATGAACGAATCGTTCCATTTGTTGACTTGGCATATCATGAAGGTCTGGATTCTTTGTGCCTGGATGATGAAAAGAGTATGGGATATACGCTCAGAACTTTAGGGGCTGCCCTATGGGCTTATTGGCATGCAACCTCGTATAAAGAGGGTATCCTGAAGATTGTTTTATCAGGCGGAGATGCGGATACCAATGCTGCAGTAGCAGGAGCTATCCTGGGCGCTAAATTTGGAATAAACCAAATTCCTGAAGAATGGAAGAATGGTCTTCTCTATGCTTCTATGCTCCATAACAAGGTGCAGGAATTCTACGCAATGTATCGCTAAAAGAAAGGATTCGATAATGAATGTGATGCAATTGAATACTGATATTTATAATAGCTTGGGCGTACTTTCTAATGACGAGAGCTATTTGGAAGAATCCCTTGCTAGTATCAATCAGGCCTTTACGGAATTGAAGCTTCATCGCAAAGGAAAAATGGATTTTATTCCTGCGGAGGATTCGCTTAATGAGTTATAGGATAGAGGTTGCACCTGAGTTTGCCCGTAGATTGAAGAATTTAAGTAAGCGCAGTCTGCATTAGAGCATAATAACGCAGAATCCTGCCGGCATTACTGCCAGCAGGATTCACTTTCAAAAACCGAACCTAAAAGTCTACCTTGTAATTTCTATCTATGCAATATCTATTGTAACCTGAATAAGTCTAACAACTAAGAACTATGGCAGTAGAAAAAATGGAAAAATAAAAAAATATTGAATTATAGTTAATTTGAGTTTGAAATCATTCTTATCTAAAATAAAACTATTATATTTGTGGCTGATAGATTTCGAATCTGTATCATAGATATTGGTTCTAGAGATTATGGTATAAATATAGTAATTTTAAATGATAACATTATGAAAATGAAACGAACATTTATTACTGCATTCTTTGCGATGTTACTTGTAGTTTTTTCAGTTTCATGCAGCAGTGAAGAGAAAGAGTTTGATTATGCAGCATTGCCGATGTCGGCACAGCAGTTTGTAAAGCAATATTTTGCTGATGCATCATACAGCCGTGTGGAAAAGGAGAAAGATAATGGCTTTTGGGAATATGAAGTATTGCTCAGTGATGGCTCTAAAGTGGAGTTTAATGAGAAGGGAGAGTGGACGAGTGTTGAGTGCAAATACTCTGAGATCCCTGTAGGCATTATTCCTACTGTCATAGCTGAGGATATTGCAAAGAAATATCCTGATTTGAAGCCTTACAAAATTGAAAAAGAGGTTGGCGGATATGAAATTGATATTCCTGGCTACGATCTCTATTACAGATATAATGGTATGTTCATACGTGCTGAAATTGACAAATAACAGAAGAGGGTGTGTCATGGATTTATGACACACCCTCATGCAGTTCTGGTACTTACTATAACAGCTCTCTTGCTATCCAGGCACAGGCTTCGGCATCTATTCCGGTTCGGGCTTGATGAGGCTGTAGTAGCTGTCTGCAATCTCGCCATCCCTCACTATCACAATGCCCACCGAGCAGACACTTGTACGCTGCTGGTTGGCCGTTTCGAAATTTATCGCTGCAAAATCTTTCATAGAATTATCATTTTTGTGCCTTATATATTATGGTGTTACTCTGAGGAAATATAGGCTATCCTATTTCTCCCATCAGCCATCTTAGGGCATTGATTCTCTTGATACCGTTGTAATCGGCAGTAGGGTCTTCATCAAGTGTAAGGATATACTTAGGATATTGGTCATTGATCTGCTGCAGAGATGCCAATTCACGTTTTAAGGTAGTCTCATCTCTAACGGTAGCAGCTACCTGATAATACGTGATATTGTTTTCATCAATCGCTACAAAATCTACTTCCAGATTATCCATCTTTCCTATATATACTTTCTGCTGGCGATGGAGTAGTTCCAGATAAACGATGTTCTCCAGGATGCGGCCGGCATCGAATGAGCGGGAACCTAGGAGCATTCTTCTCAAACCGATATCTACTAGATAATATTTACCCAATGTCTTGAGCAGCTGCTTACCCTTGATGTTGTATCTTTTGGTTTCATATACGAAGAAGGTTTCGCAGAGTGCGGTCAGATATCGTTCTACGGTTTTCTGGTCTATTTTCCTTCCATCGGCAGTCATGATGTCGGCTATGCGCTTGGTGGATAGGATGTTGCCGATATTGTCGGCTGTGAAACGGATAACGCTTTCCAGCATCATGACATCGGGTAACTTCTTCCTGCTCATGATATCCTTTACTACAATGGTGTTATATACGCCATTCAGGTAGTCGCTGATTTCTGCGGGAGTATCCAGTTCAAGGGTATATGGAAAACTGCTCCTTGTGATGTAGTCTGTATAGGCTTTGGGAAGATTGTCGGTTCCTCCGATACCTTCAACATACTCTCTGAATGAAAGGGGAAGCATTGCGATTTCCACATATCTTCCGGATAGTAACGTGGCGATTTCGCTTGACAGCATATAGGCATTCGACCCCGTAATATAGAGATCTACTGTTGGCTTCAGGTTGAGGCTGTTGATGATGTCTGGGAAATCTTCCACATGTTGTATCTCATCAAAGAAGATATAAGTCATCTTGTCTTGATGAATTAATGGCTTGATATAAGCGTATAAGTTATGTGGATTACGAAGTTCATAGAAGTCGTAATCCTCGAAATTGAGATAGATGATTTGGTCGGCACTGACACCTTGCCTCTTAAGCCAGTCACGATAAATCTCCATAATGGTGGATTTACCGCAACGGCGAATGCCGGTTATCACTTTGATAAGAGACTTGTCTTTGAAAGCGATCAGTTTATTGAGATATTCCGTTCTTTCTATTCGTTTCATATCATTTCATTGCTCTTTGATTATATATTTGCTGCGAAGATACTATTTTTTTAGGATAAATCATCCTAAAAGTAGAATATTTAAGAAAGTTTTAGGATGAATCGTCCTAAAACTTTTGAAATTAGAGAAGTTTTAGGATAAATCGTCCTAAAACTTTTTATCTATCCCCATATTTAGGTATTTCTGCGAAACCATCATTTTTAGGTATTGCAGATGATGGAAAAAGGATGTATCTTTGCACCCGAAAATAAATGTAACTAAAAGTAAGATAGACAAATGAAAACAACAATCGTAATTTATGGCTCTTCTACTGGCTCATGCCAGTCGATTGCCGAAACCATCGCCTCTAAGTTGGGCGTGGAAGCTGTAGATGTAGCTAACATCGATGACGCTACTATCACAAGTCATGAGAATCTTCTTCTCGGTACTTCTACATGGGGTGCCGGTGAGATGCAGGATGACTGGTATGATGGCGTGAAGACATTGAAGAGTGCCGGCTTGGCTGGCAAGACTGTGGCCCTGTTCGGTTGTGGCGACAGCGAGTCTTACCCTGATACATTCTGTGGCGGCATGAAGGAACTCTATGATGCTGCCGTTGAGGCTGGTGCTACCATATTGCCTGGTGTTTCTACAGAAGGATACACCTATGATGACAGTGAGGCAATTGATGGCGACAAGTTCCTGGGACTCGCACTTGACGAGGTGAACGAGGACGACAAGACAGAGGAGCGCATCGATGCCTGGCTCGAGGACATCAAGCCAGCGTTATAATTTTACAAAAATATTTTTCAAGAATTGGAGAATGATGGAATTCTCTGATTCTTGGTTTAAAAACAGATAAATTCGGATAGTATGCAGCAGGAAATCGCAACACCAGTAGATTTGAAGGTTCTGATGAATCATATATATGAATATAAGAAGGGCGTGCGCCGTCTGGTGCTCTACACCTTCAACAAGAAATATGAGTCTTTTGCCATAACTAGATTAGAGCGTCAGAACATTGATTATATCATCCAGCCGGTTGGCAACGACCGTCTGAATCTCTTCTTTGGTAAGAAAGAATGTCTGGATGCTATCCGCATGATAATCACCAAACCGTTGTGCCAGCTTACGCCGGAGGAGGATTTCATCTTGGGTGCCATGCTGGGATATGACATCTGTGCCCAATGCGAACGCTATTGTGAGCGCAAGAAGAAGGTTTGCTAAGCTTTTCTTTCATCTTCGTAATGTTTTATGTTTATAAGTAGAAAGAGCGTGATTGCCGTAATGGTGATTACGCTCTTTCTGCATATTTCGGAATAATTCCTCTTTTTGAAGGTTGAAATGAAAGAAAAAGTCCTGAAAACACTACTTATTTATTAGTACAGACTATATCAATGCGTTTAACCTGATACCTAATTCTAAGTATAAAAAATGTGAAAATCACAATTTCTCGGTATTGTACAATTTCTAAATAAGCCTTACCTTTGCAGCCCGAAAAAAGGAATAGATATGAAAAAAGGATTAGGAAAAATCAGAAAGATTAAAAAGAAACACATCTTCCTGGCCTTATTGGCTGTGATTGTTCTGGGAGGTTTGGCGAAGGCTTACTCTGCCTGGGTGGGTACTACCCGCATCGCTTTCCTCAACTATCAGGCTATTGCGCTGGGACAGATTTCGCATGCCAACGACAATGCGATGATTAAACTGAGTGAGATTACGACCGATGATTTCAATCATCTGGATGATTACGATATGATTATCGTGAATGGTATGGGTCTCCGAATTGACGAGAACCAGCGCAAGCAGTTGGAAGAGGCTTCCTACAAGGTGCCAACCCTGACTCATGCTGCTACCAACCCAGCCAACAATATCGTATCAGTAGATAACTTCGATGCCGATTATCTGATGCAGTACATCGAGAACGGCGGTAAGAAGAATTATCACAGCATGCTCGCTTACATCCGCAAGTTTATCGACGGAAAGAAGTTCATGGCTCCAGAACCGGAACGTGTGGATGAGCGACCAAACTATCTCCTGACTCATTTCGACCCGAAGGATGAAAAGGGCGATGAGCTGGGTTTCAACAGCATCCGCGAGTACAATGCATTCCTGGCAAAGAACGGTTTATATAAAAAAGGTGCTCCTACCATCTTGCTTACCGGTTTTATGGGTGCGGCTCCTGATATGGAGAAGGCTTTCGAGAAGAAGGGATTCATGGTGTATCGCATCAACCAGCTGCAGAGCTTTATCGCCGGTCATCATGCCGACAGTATCCAGGCGAATGCCGTAGTGAATATGGCGCATGGCAGACTGGGCGATTACTTCGTTGAGTTCCTGAAGCAGAAGAATATTCCACTATTCTCACCTCTTAATATCAACCGCTTGACCACCGATTGGGAGAACGACAAGCAGGGAATGAACGGCGGTTTCATGTCGCAGAGCATCGTGACTCCGGAGATTGATGGTGCCATCCGTCCATACGTGGTTTTCGGACAGCGCATCAACAAGGAGGGCTTGCAGGAGGTTTACGGCATCCCTGACAGAATGGAGAGTTTCGTAGAGAGCGTGCAGGGCTATGTGAATCTGAAGAACAAGAAGAACAGCAGCAAGCGCATCGCCATCTTCTACTTCAAGGGCCCGGGTCAGAATGCACTTACCGCTTCGGGAATGGAAGTGGTTCCATCGCTCTACAATCTCCTGGTTCGCTTGAAGAATGAGGGATACAATGTAGGCAAGTTGCCAGCCAATCCTCAGGAACTGGCAAAGATGATCCAGGCTCAGGGTGCCGTCTTCGGAACCTATGCAGAGGGTGCTTATACCCAGTTCCTCCAGTCGGGACATCCTGCCCTGGTTACCGCCCAGCAGTTTGCCGGATGGACCCAGAAGGCTTTGTCTAAGAAGATGATCAAGGAGATGAACCAGCTCTATGGTTCCTTCCCTGGCAAATATATGGCTACCGATGACGGTAAGTTGGCGGTGGCAAGACTGCAGTTCGGTAATGTGGCTCTGCTTCCACAGGTGATGGCAGGTGTGGGAGGCGACTCCTTCAAGATTGTGCATGGCACCGACCAGGCACCTCCTTACACCTATGTTGCCTCTTATCTCTGGGCTCGTTATGGTTTCAGTGCCGATGCACTTATCCATTTCGGAACCCACGGCTCGCTGGAATATACTCCGAGAAAGCAGGTGGCACTCGGCAGCAACGACTGGAGTGACCGATTGATTGGTGTGGTTCCACATCTTTATATATATACCATCGGCAATGTGGGCGAGGCGATGATTGCCAAGCGCCGCACCTATGCCCAGACCCAGAGCTATCTCACCCCTCCTTTCAAGGAGAGCGAATTGCGACAGACCTATAAGCAGTTGAGCGATGCCATCCAGTCATACGAGAAGAAGGCATCTGCCGAACAGTCGCTCAAGGTGAAGGCGCTGACCGTGAAGATGGGAATCGCCCGAGAACTGGGGCTCGATGCCAAGCAGATGAACAAGCCTTATTCTGCAGATGAAATTGCGAGAGTAGAGAACTTTGCGGAAGAGTTGGCAAATGAGAAGATTACCGGCAAGCTCTATACTCTGGGTGTGCCATACGATAACGATGATGTCCGCACCAGTGTCTATGCGATGGCTACAGATCCTATTGCCTACGGAATGCTGGCAGTAGATAAGCTGAAAGGTCGTGCCCAGGAGGGTGTGGAGAAGCACAAGCAGCTTTTCGACCGTCTTTATCTGAGCAAGGCACGCAATACCGTGACCCAGCTTCTGGGTTCAGCCTCGGTTTCTGATGAATACATCTGCCGTTATGTAGGAATCACTCCTGCCGAACTCCAGATGGCTCGCAAGGTTGAAGCGATGCAGGCAGCTCCGGATCCTATCCAGATGATGATGCAGATGGCAGACCAGATGGGTGGAGCGAAGGAGGCGAAGCCGAAGAGGGTGGACCACCGTACGGTAAGCGAACTCCGTGCTGCCAAAGTTTCTCATAAAAAGAAGATTCCGCAGATGAGTCGTGAGGCTTTTGAGAAGATGGAACAGACCGGTCGCTTCCCTGACAAGATGATGGAAGCCATCAAGAAGGGACAGAAATGGTATCAGGAGGATTTGAAGAAGGCGAAGATGGCGAAAGCCGGCAAGGGCAAAGCATCTCAGAAATCTTCTAAAGATAAGGGTATGATGATGTCGAAAGCACCTAAATATACCCGTCAGCAGATTCATCTGGCTCAGGCGATAACTACCGTAGAGCATGCCTTGCAGAATGTAGGCAAGTATTCGGAGACGCTCCGTCAGAGTCCGCTCAACGAGATATCTTCTCTGATGAATGCCCTGAATGGCGGCTTTACCGCTCCATCTCCTGGTGGTGATCTGATTGTGAATCCGAACACTCTGCCTACCGGTAGAAATCTCTTCTCCATCAATGTGGAGAATACGCCATCGGAGGATGCCTGGGAGAAGGCAAAGGAACTTTGCGACAATACCATCAAGATGTATTGCGAGCGACATAAGGGTGAATATCCTCGTAAGGTAAGCTACACGCTCTGGAGTAGCGAGTTTATCGAAACGGAGGGTGCTACCATCGCTCAGATTCTCTATATGCTCGGTGTAGAACCGGTAAGAGATGCCTTCGGTCGTGTTACCGATCTGCGTCTCATCCCATCCAAGCAGTTGGGCCGTCCTCGCATCGATGTCGTGGTTCAGACTTCCGGTCAGCTCCGCGACCTGGCAGCATCCCGTCTCTTCCTCATCAACAAGGCGATAGAGATGGCGGCAAATGCCAAGGGTGACAAGTACGACAATCTGGTGAAAGCCGGTGTTACCGAATCCGAAAGAGTGCTCGTAGAGAAGGGCATGTCGCCAAAGGAAGCCCGCGAGGTTAGTATGTATCGAGTGTTTGGTGGCGTAAACGGCAACTATGGTACCGGTATCCAGGAGATGGTAACCGCAGGCGACCGCTGGGATAAGGAGAGTCAGATTGCCGAGGTCTATATGAACAATATGGGTGCCTACTACGGTGATGAGAAGAACTGGGAAACCGTTCGCAAGGCTGCTTTCGAGGCAGCGATGACCCGTACTGATGTGGTGATTCAGCCCCGACAGAGCAACACTTGGGGTGCTTTGAGTCTCGACCACGTATATGAATTCATGGGAGGTATGAACCTCGCAGTCCGCAACGTAACCGGTAAGGATCCGGATGCTTATCTCGCCGACTATCGCAACCATAGCAATATGAGAATGCAGGAGGTGAAGGAGGCTATCGGCATCGAGGGCAGAACCACCATCTTCAATCCAGCCTATATCAAGGAGAAGATGAAGGGTGGAGCCAGCAGTGCCAGCACATTCGCCGAAATCGTAACCAATACCTACGGCTGGAATGTGATGAAGCCAAAGGCTATCGACAAGGAGATGTGGGACGAGATCTATAATGTATATGTCAAGGACAAGTACAATCTCGGCACTAAGGAGTTTTTTGACAAGCAAAATCCGGCTGCGCTGATGGAGATGACCGCCGTGATGATGGAGAGTGCCCGCAAGGGAATGTGGAAGGCTACTCCTCAGCAGCTCAAGGACATCGCCAAGCTCCATACCGAGACCGTGAACAAGTATAAGCCTTCATGCTCCGGTTTTGTCTGCGACAATGCCAAGCTGCGCAACTATATCGCCAGCAAGACCGATGCTGCTTCTGCCAAGGAATATCAGCAGAATGTAGAGCAGATCCGCGATGCTGAGGCTGCGAAGAACAGCAGCGACAAGGGTATGGTGATGAAGAAGGAGACGCTGAATGAGGATGCTCAGAAGACCACCACTGTGGTGAGCGGCATCGTAGTAGGTGTCATCGTCATCGTAGCTTTCGTTGTGCTCGCCGTATATTTGCGACGTCGTCGCAAAATGATGAGTGAAGAATAATTCAACACTTAACAGTGAAGAATAATTCAACATTCAACATTTAACATTCAACATTTTAAAAAAAGTGGAGACATTAGTTTTAGTAATGATGATATTGGTTTGCTTCAGTTTTGTGCTGAAGCAGACCTTCCACGGAGTAAAGGAGATTATGATTGTCTCGGTGCTCGTAGCCTTCTTCGTGGGAATGACCTGGCCATTCGCCATCGAGCAGTCGAAGACGCAGATTGCGGCTTGGATAGCCGACCAGAAGCTGATGCTCGATATGGCGGTGCTGCTGAGTATCGACGTGGCACTCACGATGCTTTTCTGTGTGCACCACGTCGATCTGAAGACTTCGGAACATGTGAGCCGCCGCAAATGGGTGTTCTTCATCTTCCTGAAGTATTTCCCGGGTTTGCTGGTTTTCCCAGTGCTTTTCAGCGTTCTGGTGATGACCATCTTCCTGCTTCCCGGCGTATCGTTCCAGGTAGTAGCATGGGTGCTTGCCGTAGTGCTGCTGGTCTTGACTCCGGTATTCGCCTACGGTTTGAGATGGCTCTTGCCGGAGCGACCAATCCGCTTGGAACTGCTTTTCCTGGTAGAGGTGCTACTCGGATTGATGGGCATCATCGGTACGGTGAATGGCAGGACAGCGGTGGCAGGCTTCAACAGTTTCGATGCCCTCTCGCTTCTCGGCGTCATCGCCATCGTCATCGTAGGAATGGCGATAGGATGGGGCTGCTATCGCATCAAGATGCAGCGCTTATCACAGAAACTGTAAAGGCGCAAGCCCCAACTTAACATTCAACATTCAACATTTAACATTATAAAAAAGATGAATTACATATCAGACGTATTGTTTTGGATTTCCACAGGCATGCTGGTTCCTGTGATTATTTTGTTGATTTTCTTCTTCCTCAGAGCCTTGCTGCTCCTTGGAGGTTTCTTCGGACAGTATCTTGTAAAGCGCAAGTCGGGTGCGGAGATTCGTGAACAGATGAACACCCTGACACTCGATAACATCGATACCCTGGGCGATCGCTTGCCAAAGAACAAGCAGGCTGTCATCGTTTCCTATATGAAGAAACTCGTGGACAACCGTCAGAGCAAGGCGCAGGTAAACCGCATCCTCGACCAGTATGCCCAGTTTGTTGAGAAGGATCTTTCTCTTCCTTCCACACTCCTGAAGATGGGTCCGATGCTCGGTTTGATGGGTACCTTGATTCCGATGGGTCCTGCCCTGGTAGGTCTTTCTACCGGCGATATTGCTTCGATGGCTTACAATATGCAGGTGGCTTTCGCTACCACCGTAGTAGGCCTGTTCTCTGCTGTCATCGGTTTCGTAACCAAGCAGACCAAGAACCGCTGGTACACCGAGGATATGAGCAACCTCGAGTTTATGGCAGACCTTTTGGAGGAAAAGTAAAAAGGCTTTTAAAGGTAAAAAAGTAAAAAGGTAAAAAAGTTAAGATATATAATTTATGAGACAGAGACGCAGAAATAGGCTTGCGCATGATGGCGAGGATGATGATCCGATGAGCGTAGTGAGCAACCTCTTCGATGTGGCGATGGTGTTTGCCCTCGCCCTGATGGTAGCCCTCGTTTCGCGCTATAATATGACGGAAATGTTCAGCAAGGATAACTTCACGATGGTGAAGAACCCTGGCAAGGAGAATATGGAAATCATTACCAAGGATGGACAGAAGATCAATCGCTATACTCCTTCTGAAGACCAAAGTAAGAAGTCGGGCAACAAGGGAAAGAAGGTAGGCATTGCTTACCAGTTGGAGAATGGTGAAATCATCTATGTTCCGGAAGATAAATAATCGGGGATTGCAAATCCCCTCAAACAGAAAAATAATTTTTATTGTAACTAAAAGAAAAATAAAGAAAAATGAAAAAGTTTAAGACAATGATGGCCATGATGTTGGCTTTGGTTTCTATGTGTGTAGCATTCAGCTCTTGCAGCAGTGATGATGATGATACAGTGGCAGCTGCCAAGGAGATTGCTGGTACATACACCAGCAGCCTGGATATGACCGTAATGGGTCAGGCTTCTACATACGATAATCTTACCATGAAGATTGAGGCGGTAGATGATGCTACAGTCAAGGTTACATTGCCAGCTTGCGGAGAGGGTATGATGGCTCTTCCTGCTCTGGAGGTTCCTGCTGTAAAGGTTTCCGGTTCTAACGGTGCTTATGCATTCGCTCAGGAGAACTATGCAGGTACTATTACCGTGAATGGTGCAGAGAAGAAGTACACAGTTACTTTGCAGGGTACATTGAAGGACAAAACCCTGACCGTCAACTATTCTGTGCAGTATGGCAAAATGCCTATGCCAATGATTGGTAAGTTTGTTTGTACAAAATAAGAAGATTGTTTCAGGATAAGCTTTGATATAACTCGATGAAACAAAAGATATTCGCACTATTCCTGATCCTTTGCGGATTGTGCCTGAATCTGAAAGCCGAAACCCAGGGCGATGTCGTGGGTAGGGTGCTCGATGATTCGGGCGCACCTCTGGCGGGTGCTACCGTCCAGATTTTGCATGCAAAGGGTGGGGTAACAACTGATGAAGACGGATATTTCCGCATTCCTTACAGCAAGGAGGGAGCGGTGAGAGTGAAGGTGAGCTTTGTGGGCTATCAGACTCAGACTTTCGTACTGAAAGCGGATGAGAGAAAAGGTGAGCAGCATGTGCTTCGCCTTCAACCGGATGCTACAGCCCTCGATCAGGTGGTAGTTACTGCAACCCGAACTCCGAAGGCTTTGAAGGATGCTCCTGTGGTAACCCGTCTGATTACCGCCAATGATATCAAGATAGCTGATGCTACAAATATCCAGGACCTCCTCACCGAGCAGATGCCGGGTCTGGAATTCGGCTATGCCATGAATCAGGAGACTTCTCTCAACATGAATGGTTTCGGTGGAAATGCCGTGCTCTTCCTCGTAGATGGCGAGCGATTGGCTGGTGAAACCATGGATAATGTAGATTATAGTCGTCTGAACTTGGATAATGTAGGACGTATCGAGATAGTAAAGGGTGCTGCTTCGGCGCTCTATGGCGCCAATGCCGTAGCCGGAGTTGTCAACATCATCTCCCGTGAAAACAGCGAACCTTGGACTGCCAATGTCAATACCCGCTACAACGACTTCAACAAGGAGTGGCGCCATGGTGGAAGCTTCAGTTTCAATGCCGGAAAATGGAATTCGCAGACCAGCATCCAGCGCACCACATCGGATGAGGTTCAGCTCACCAGTCCTTTCGATACAGAATCCAACATCCTCCATATCTATGGTGGAGAGACCTTCAATGTGAAGGAGCGTCTTACCTACAAGCTCTCTGATAAGGTAAAACTGATAGGTCGTGGCGGTTATTTCAATCGTATCAGCAAGCGCAGCAACTATGATGATCATTACATGGATTATTCTGCCGGACTGAAAACCGTGATGAATCTTTCTGAGAATGATAATCTGGAGATTTCTTACGGCTTCGACCAGTATGACAAGGCTCGATATGTGAATGATGAGCGTACTCACGACCACGATTATACCAACCGTCAGAACACCGTCCGTGCCCTCTATTCCCATATCTTCGGCAAGAATACATTGACGGTAGGTGCAGATTTCCTGAACGATTATCTTACCACCTATCAGTTTGAGGATAATGAATCAAAGAATCAGAATTCATGTGATGCCTTCGCCCAGTTCGATTACAATCCTTTGCAGTGGTTGAACATCGTGGCAAGTCTTCGTCATGATTACTTCTCTGCATCCAGCCAGCATGCCACTACCGGTCGTCTGGCTCTGATGACCAAGTGGAAGGGTTTCTCTATCCGTGCCAACTATGCCGGTGGATTCCGTGCCCCAACGCTCAAGGAGATGTATATGAACTTTGATATGGCGGGCATGCAGATGATTTACGGTAATCCGGATCTGAAGCCGGAGAAGAGCGACAACTACAACCTGGCGCTGGAGCATACCGGAAGGGTGAAGAATGCTGGCTTCTTTACCGGTCAGTATAGTCTTACCCTGATGGGCTATTATAATAAGTATGATAAGCGCATCACTACCGAGGATTATGCCGATTATACCCCGGGAACCGGTCAGCCGGATGTGGCTTCCCGTTATTGCAACGAGGATGGAGTAGAGGTGAGCGGCATCGACTTCAGTGCCCAGTACCGTTCGGATATGGGACTCGGTGTGAAACTCGACTACAGCTATCTCCATGTGGGTGGCAGAAGTGTAGATTCCCAGTTCTCCCAGCCTCGTCCTCATACCGCCACCTGGCGTCTCGACTACGATCGCCAGCTCTGTTCGTTCTATCGCATCAATGCCGCTCTGTCAGGCAGATACCTGTCTGCTCCTGATACGAACATCAAGAAGCATGACAGCAGTTATCAGTTGTGGAAGTTCACGCTTCAGCAGCGATTCCTGGATGCCGTCAATCTGAATTTCACGGTAGATAATCTTTTCGGTTATACGCCTAAGAACTATTATTGGAGTTCTGCGATGACCACCGGCCGCACCTTCTCAGTAGGTCTTTCTATCGATATCGACCGTTTCGTAAAGGTATTCTAATAAAAATAGCAGGGTGGACCAGTCTTCCATCCTGCTTCTTTTTTATTAATAGCACCGCCCTAACAATATAAAATAGGTAGTTAGGGCGGTGCTATCGCATTTTTTATGTCCGTTTTGGAAACTGATACTGCCCCCATGAGATAGGGGAGGAAGATAGATGAAAACATTGAAAAAACGCCCTAGAAATATCTCTTCTTCATTTTCTTCAAGAAATCCTTGGTGATAGGGAAGCCGGAGGCATCACCTATTACGGAGTCGGTATAACAGAAGGGACATTCGGCTGTAGGCGGCTCATCAGGGAGGTAATTCGTGATTTCGGATGGCGAGAAGATTTCGCCGCAGAAGAAACAACCGCACTTTTCAGACTTCTCTATCTGTTCCTTGTTGCTGAAGCAGCAATCGTGAGCCTGGCGGAAAATCCTGTCTTTCTCTTCCTCTTCTTTCTGCTTTTTCTCAGCCTTCTCCAGATACCCCTTGAATCGTCTCTGAAGATAGAGCGGCACATGATAGTGAGGGGCGAAGACATGCAGCGACGGAACGTGGTCGTGGTATTCGTAGCCGGGACCATCTATCACGGTATAGCTGTCATCCGTCTCATCATATGGCAGTTTATCCAATCCCCTTTTATCCTTGGCAGCCTGGTTTCTCTCCCAGATCCATTCGGTGGTAAGCGGAGTTCCGACAACGATGGCAAGTTTCACCTCATCGCCACGATATACTTCCACGATGTCACCTTTCTGGAATCTAATCTGTTCTGCGTTTCTGCCTCGGAAGGTCTCGTCAGGATGACGGTTGTATGCAGGCAAATCGCAGACTCCGGGATAGTAAATGCTGAAACGCGAACAGCAGTAAGACTGGTCAATCAGTTTTCCTTCCCCATCATACATCCTTTCCGAAAGACATTCGCGGTCGTAGTGCAACAGTCCCAGCGGAATCTCCGAGATATAATAGCAGAAGGTATCCAGCGGATAGTCGTCTTCCTCCTTCATCTTTTTGCGGTAAAGGACATCCTGGTGCATCAGTCTCTCTGCCTCCTCCAAAGTTGTAGTGAAGGCTTGCGGACAATAGGTGTTCACCTTATATTTCGGATAATGTGAACGCTTTTTCTCCTCCAGCTCTTCTGTTTCTAAAACTTCGAGCTTGAAGATGGCAGGAACATCCCGATGCTGTGGATGTTCAGCCAATTGCTTGAATTCTTCGTATGTCATGGGATGGTTATTTTAAGAATTTATGAAACTTGAGAATCTGAGATCTAAGTTCAGGTATTCTGATGCCTTCAGAGTCTTTGCCTTCTTGATTGTTAAGATTCCTTTTGGTGATAGTTTTATGAATTTTCAGTTTTCTCATGTCCGACTTGCCGTTAGCTTTATGGTTCCACCAAGGCTTGGGATATGCATGTCTTTTTTTGTATCTCGTGCCATCGCAGTTCTGGATAAAGATTTCCAATACTAATCCATCCATTTGACAATCATGCGGGATGTTGATGGCACGTCTTTGGATATCCATTTCGTAGAAGATACTTCCGTCCTTTTTGCAGAGCACGATGTCCAGATAGTCTGGCATATCAGGTATAGTTCCAGGCTCTGACATTTGTGGTTGAAACTCCCCAAACTCTTCCTTCACATACTCGAATAGTCCCCGAGTATATTTTTCGATATCCACCCCTACATATCGAGTATAGGTGTATTTGATAATACATAAAGACATTTTATTTGCCATTTTATTCTTTCTTTTTGGTTATACCTTTATAATATAGTAATATGAGGGGAAAATTTCAAAAAAAAGCGCCAATATTTTGAAAAAAAGTATTGGCGCTTGATTATTGAATTAGCGGCTTATAAGTCCGCCCTAACTATGTTAAAAAAGGTAGTTAGGGCGGTGGTATCCTAAGTGAGGTAAGGATGAGTGCCCTTTTCTTAGTCTTTTAATGTAGCCAAAGGTATAACCTTTACTCCATCTTCCCTGGTATAAGCCATTTCGCCTCCTGTCATGACAATCAGCAGGTCTGGCTCTCTGAGTGGCATCTGATGCTCTGTCTTGTTCTTCTCACGAATCAGATCCCGTAGTTGCAGGAGATGCTTGGCACCATCTTCTATCTCCCGACTACCCAACTTGCATTCTATCAAGGCATAGCGGCCATCTGCAAGATGAAGCACGATGTCTGCCTCCAGGTCATAGCGGTCGTGATAGTAAGAGACTCTACCTCCCAAGGCTTGCGAATATACCTTCAGGTCGCGAATGCACATACACTCGAATATGAAACCAAAGGTTCGAAGGTCTAATTCCAGATTTCTTGGTGACATACCCAAAGCAGCAACAGCTATGGAAGGATCTACAAAGCAACGCTTGGCTCCCGAACGGATTGCAGCGGCTGAGCGGATTGCCGGACACCATGCCTCCACATCTTCTATGACAAACAATCGTTGCAGGGCAGAAACATAATCATCAAATGTTGGCATCGACGTTTTCTCCATTTCTACCGTGATGTCTGCCAACATCTTGGATTTCTTGACGAGGGTGCAGATGTTCCGGGCATAAGAACGCATGATGAGTCGAGCCAAAGCTGGCTGTCTTCTTACGCCATCTACCCTCGATATATCTTCATCGCAAATCACATTTACGTAATCCTGTGCTATCAGTAATTGTGCCTCCTGCGAAGTGACGTCCAGTGATGCTGGCCAACCGCCTCGGCAAGCAGCGAAAATCAGTTTCTCCACGGTCATGTCTGACAGAAATCCATCAATATCGTAAGCTGGGTCATCAAACAATAAACGTAAAGATATGGAGCCTGTTGATTCCTTTGACTCATAAAGGCTCATAGGATACATGGGCATCTTGGAGATGCGACCAGTACCTGTATGCATGATTTCTCCGTTTTTGTCTTCGACGACTGTAGAACCGGTTAAGATAAACTGACCTTTCTGTTTTCGCTCATCTACGGTATTCCGAACAGCATCCCATAAAACTGGTGCTACCTGCCACTCGTCTATCAGTCGTGGTGTTTCGCCTTTGAGCAGCAAGGATGGTTTGGTGCGTGCCGTCGCCAGATATCCTTCACGCTTATCTGGATCTTGCATCTTGATTACGCTCTTTGACTGCTGCATGGCCGTAGTGGTTTTTCCGCACCATTTTGGTCCAACAATCTGTACTGCTCCAAAGGCTTCCAGACGGAGTCGGAGCATTCTGTCTGCTATTCTATCTAAATACTTCATATTCAATATATTTTTGTTTGCAAAGATAGTAATAAATAGTGGAATCTACAAATAATTTTGTATTTTTGTGGTATTTTATTTTGTGTTTTAACGGTATTTTACTTTGTGCTTTTGCGGTACTTTGCTTTGTGTTTTTGCGGTAAACGGTATTTTAATGTCCGTTTTCATAACAGATACTATTCTTAGGAGGAAAATAAAAAACATTCATGGCAATTCGCTATTATATCAATAGGAAAGCCATGAATGTAATAAGTTTATTGAAGTCTTAATTTTCTAGAACCTGTCCAACTTACTTTGTAGATAGATTCTGAGGAAAGTTCAAGTGTCTTGTAATCTTTGGAAACGGTACCTCGTAGGACTAAATCGTTGGCGTAAATGGTTATGTCATAGCCATTCGCTTCCCATTCTCCACTCCAAGTAGCGTCGTCTTGCAATGTTTCTTTGATGCTGACTTTGCCATTGTTCTTGAAGGTGAGGCGCAAAGATTCTGTGGCAGTACTCTTATCCAAGTCTCTTTCGTCATCATATACGATGTCGTCTTCTACTTGGCGTGTTACCTTATATACCATTTTTCCTCTTTGTGCAACTGTGTCGCTAAAGATTTTTGTAGAGTCCACTTGTGGCTCTACTTTTTCGGAAACGATAGTGTCTTTTATTGCCGTACTGTCTACGGCTTCTGCATCTTTAGTCTGTTTGTTGCCACAGGCGGTAAATGATGCGACTAGGCAAACGCCTAATGCTGTGATAATAGAATGTCTCATGAGGCTTGTTATTTGATTTCCTTTACAATTTTTGCGGATGCTGCACAGTCCTTGGCTCTAACCAGAGTGATGTCACCTTCATAACTGTCTGGCAAAAGGGTAAAGTTGAGATGATCACATTCTGCAAAGCCGTTCTTCATGTGATAACTAACATTTGTAAGAAACTTCTTGCCGTTTTGTATCAACACCAAGGCATCTCCTTCGTGTTGACCATCAAATGCATCTGCATAATCTTTCTTGACACCAGGCTTCTGTAATGCCTCCTTTACAGACATACCTACTGCCAAATTGTTTGATTTAGCAATACTGTCTGCTTTTGCAATACTATCAGCACGAGCTATGCTATCGCATCTGGCAATACTGTCTGCTTTAGCTTGCGCTATGGCAACTGAATCTATTCCATTTTCAGAACTGTTTCTATTGCTGTTAGAGCAACTTGTGATGCTTGTTGTGAAACATACAAACATCATGATTAAAAAATGTTTCTTTTTCATTGTCTTGTAATTTGAAATTTACACTTTATAGAAGCTACTTTCCCGTTTTGGGTATAGATCCTTATTGTAATCTAAAAACGACAGGTGTTGTACATTTGGTTCGTACAGGTATTCCTTTTAGTTTTGCTGGTGTCCATTTCGGCATAGCCTTAACAACACGCAGGGCTTCCCTGTCAAGTGACGGGTCAACACTTCTAATAACCTTAACGTCAGACATGGAGCCGTCTTTCTCTATGATACTCTCTACGATTACACGTCCTTGTACGCCATTTTCCTGTGCTACATCAGGATATTTTACATTGCTGTTCAGATAAGACTTCATTGCACTTTCACCACCAGGAAAAGATGGCTTTTCATCAACTTTATCAATTTCATTGACTTCGTTGTAAACTGACTCTTCGTTTGGATTCCAATTTACAAGTTCATCGTATTTAAGTGAGTCGCTCTGCAATTGGAAAAACAGATCTTCTAAAATGACCCCATCGGGATTAGTTTGCCATGTTATCTTCTCCTCCTTCGTCTTGACGTTGTCAATCTTGATATAGATACTTCCGTTTGCAGTGATGTTGTATGAGAATGAGAGACCAAGTTTAGATATAGGTATCACGATATTTCCACCGCCTTTTCCTTCAGTATTAGCAGGTTTGAATACTATGTCCCACTCATTATTGTTCGACTTATTGTTGAAGAAATAATGGTTTTTGATTTTTTTGTTAAAGTCGTTCACCAAATTTGGGCTTGGCTTAGTGACAGTTGTTGTATTGGCTTTTTGTGTAGTGCCTCGTCTTGCTTGTCCGAAGGTTGGGCTTCCTGTTAGCATAACGAATATTGCTAAAATGATACTTTTTCCGATTTTAGAGGAAAAAGTGATGCTTAATGTTTGTAAAAATGAATGCTTCATAATAAATGTAATGCTTTTATGAGTCCACTTAATAATGTTATTAATATATGACATTTGTAACCTTTCCGTTTCTAACCTTTACGATTCTAGGGAATACCTTCCCAAGAAGATTAGCCAGTCGGAGACCATAGGAAGGGATATATTGTTTGTAAGTACCAACTAAGTCTCTGTAAGGACCATTGTATTTGTACATTTGATATCTGCTACCATCAGTCTCAAAAGTCTTGAATTCAGTAAGGATACCTTCTGGCATACCTATATAAACCTTTCCCTTTTTAATGTTGTCGTATGCTCTCTGTCCATATTTCGCTACAAGACTTTTTTCTTGTGCTATCATTGATTTAAAATTTGGTAAATTGACCAGAATAGTTTTCATGTCTTGATTTCCTTGTTCTGCACCAATTTTCAGATACTTAACAAAGTCAGCGTAAGAAAGATATTTGCTAATACCTAAATCATTCTCACCTTGCATTTTCGATAAATAGTCACCAACCAAAACCTGAATTGCATCAAGGTTTTTTAGATCAGCAGCCTTGCGCAAATATTTGACTCCTTCTGGTATGTTTTTTGTTACACCCTTTTGTTTGTCACCCACTAAGAGCATTACACCATAATAAGAGACTGCTTGTGGGTAATTGTTTTTTACCGCTTTGAGATACCATTTCATAGCTTCCGAATCATTCTTAGCTACACCTTTGCCATTATCATAGGCTTTTCCCAGTAAGTATTGAGCCCGCGCATATTCTTGGTTGGCTGCTTTTGTATACCATTTCACGGTTTCTTCAAGGTTCTTTTCTACCCCATCGCCATTTTCATAGCAGATTCCCAAGTTGCATTGTGCCATTGGTAGTCCTTGTTCTGCCGCTTTTGTATACCACTCTACGGCTTTTTTAAGATTCCTGTCTACTCCTTCGCCAAATTTATAACAGTATCCTAAGTCGTTTTGTGCATCAGCATTTCCATGCTCTGCCGCTTTTGTATACCATTTTACGGCTTCTTCACGGTCCCTGTATTGTACTCCATTGCCATAGTAATAGCAGTCGCCTAAGTTGTATTCTGCTTTAGCATTTTCTTGTTCTGCAGCTTTTGTGAACCATTTTACAGCTTCAGTTAAATTTTCCGTAACCCCTTTCCCATCATAATATGCTTCGCCCAGAGCATTCTGTGCTTCTGCTTCGCCAGACTTGGCTTTTAGCATGAGGGTGACAATGTTGGTTGTTTGTGCAAATACTCCCGATGCTATCGCAAAGAAGAGTATCATGATTAGATAAATCTTTTTCATATTCTTCTTGTTTTTAATTGTTATTATTCCCAATATTGTTTACAAGTGTAAATGTATCATATCTAATAGATGGTTTGCAAAAATTGTGTTCCAATAGTTTGCAATAGGTGAACCCTTAGTCAAAACAGGCATCTCTTGAAAATATGGATGCGTTACAACCATTGTATATTGATGAGTCATTGCAAATTTTTTGAGATAGGCGAATGTCCCATGTTTTGTACGACAACATCCAACAATGATTTTGATAGTTGGAATGCTTGCTACAATATTATACCAATCTTCAAATCTACTATCGACTCCATCACCAATGGTAATAACAGCAATCTCTGCCGTTCCATTGCGTTGTAGAATAGCCAGTTGCTCTTTCTTGAGATTGATGGAACGGCTATCATAAAGCCATCCTTCACGATGTGAAATTAAAAGTTCTATCAATCTGTTAGTACTTAGTGTCTTGCCATGATTGCCTAATGCACTGATGGCTATCAGTAGCTTTTCAGGCTTTTTGATTTCTAATTCTTCCATACGCTTATCATTTACTTTTTGGTTATTTCATTTTTAGGCACAAAAAAGGTGCGAACCAATTTCATTCTGTTCTGAAGGTTCTGGACTACCTGTACACAAAGAATGAAAATCAGCTCACACCAATGGGTATATGTTGATACCCATCCCGCCGAAGCGGAATGGATACAATAATACACGATTGGGTGAACAACTTCTGTCTTCGTTCTTGTGTACAATGAATTGTCCAGATTCTCAGTACGAACCAAGCATGGTTGTTTCCTTAACATGTCTGCTGCTTGTTTAGAACAGCACTGCAAATATACCATTTTTTTTCTAAAGTTGTTCATTGTGAGCTGATTTTTTTGCAAAAATAGGTGTTTTTTCTGCTTTTTCAGCGTTCCATTCCGTTCCAAGTTCAAAATATGAGGTGTTTTTAGTGGAAATATTGGCTTTTTTGTGTGTTGGCTGGATTTGTTTCAGTATCTTTGCAGCATGGAACAGATATTACGTGAAATGATAGAAAAAATGGTGGGGCGCAAGATGGTTGTGCCCCGCGACTTCGCTTGGTTGAGCGAAAAGGTGGAGGAACGTACCCAGCAAAGGGTGAGTGCCTCTACGCTGCGACGATTCTGGGGATACGTGAGCGAAGGGGTTTCTGCCAGTAAGTTTACCAAGAATGTGCTGGCTAATTTTCTCGGTTATGCGGACTTTGAGGAGTTTGGATTGTCGCAAGGAACGGGAGAACGGCAGAGCCAGATGGTTATAGGCAAGGAAATCTCATGCGATGATCTTTATGAGGGACAGATGCTCAAACTTTCCTGGCTGCCTGACAGAACCTGCATCATCAGGTATCAGGGAAACGGAAGTTTCAAGGTTGTATCATCAGAAAATACCAGATTGGCGAAAGATGATACTTTTGAGTGCCATCATTTTATCAATCATGAGCCTGCTTATCTCCATGCTTGGAAACATGGAGATGATGAGCCGGTTACTTACGCAATAGGTAAGAAGAACGGCATCATCGTAGAGCATTACTTAGAAGATTGAAATCTCGACAAGGTGGATTTCACATATCTCTCAGAGGTATAAGAGGACAGCTCGTAGATGATATCGGTCTTCTTGCTGCCAGCGATGTCTTTAGAGAATGTCTGCGGATAAGTGGTCGTGATGAAATCATTGCTCTTATCTATAAACCGATAGAATGCCTCGCTCTTTTTCTCTACAGAACGGATGGTGTCTATGCCGGATTCCTTCCACATCTTGTCGATTGTCTTCTTGCCTTCGGATAGGAGTTCGGCGGCTTGTGCCTGTGATGCAGAAGATGGCTCGGTAGCTGTTGGCTGCAGGGATTTCTGGCCATTGGAAAGTGGGGCAGGCTTCTTGGTTTGCTGGCGGATGACAGTATCCTTCTTGGCTTCGTGATGTGCCGGGGTGATGCTAATGCTCTTTTCCTGCTGATGCAGTAAAGGGTAACTGATGAAACCTAATAAGATGATACAGGCCAAAGCTGCGATTCCGATACGCTTGATACCGGATAGATGCCTGTTTCTGTGAGCCATGAAATCGGCTTTGAGTTCGTCAACATTGGCATATCGCTGGGCTATGGGAGCCTTGCAGCGCTTGATGATTGCTGTATAGGGTTTGCTTGGAAGTATCTTTTCCAGGATACAACCGATGCTGAAGATGTCGTTGCGGATGTCTGCCTGTTGGGATACAATCTGTTCAGGTGAGATGTAGCCCGGGGTGCCGGCAGGCTGTTTGAGGATGGCAAAGTCGTCGGTATCTGAAAGTCCGAAATCGATGAGCTTTACATGATTGCCGTTATGGGTAATCATGATATTGGAAGGCTTAAGGTCTCTGTGTACTATCTGCTTGGCGTGGATGTAATGCACAGCATCAAGCAACTGGAGGAAGATGTCTTCTCCCTCAGTCTTCCTACCGCTCCAGTGTTCCAGCGTGATACCATCTATCCATTCCATTACGATACAGGTACCGATTTCCGGTATTTCTTCCATGCTGTAGGCTGATACGATGTTGGGATGCTGCAGGGATATGAGGATATCGAACTCTTTGTGCAGCAGGTTCTTGTAGTTTTCGTCTTGACGGTATTGCTCCTTCAATCCTTTGAGTACCCACCATCTGCCATAGCGCTTTGCCTTGCAAAGAATGTTGAAACCTTTGCAAGGTATGGGAGTAAAGTCTGAAAATTGCTCAGACCTTCTACTTTCTTCTATGATGATTCCAGAATATGAATCCATGTTACTCAGACTGGGTTGATAATTCGGTTGCAAAATTAACTAAATAGAGATACCCATCCCACAGAAGCGGGATGGATATTAGTATACATATTGGGGCAAACAACTGGAACTGTCATTCTTGTGTACTGCGAACTGTCCAGATTCTCAGTCCGAACTAAGCGTAGTTGCTACCTCTTTATGTCTGCCGCCATTACTAACGGCATTGCAAATATAGGCATTTTAAAAGAAATTTTCAAGCGAAAGAGAATCTTTTAGCATTCTTTAAACTTTTACGATTGGTTCAAACTCATTCCTCCCCGAGCTTATAACTTATTTTATATAGGAACTGGTTGTCGCAAATCCACTCTCTTTTTAATACCTGGCAGGTTGGCTATCAAATCACTTCAAAGCAGTCTTTGCCATGGCTGTGCGGGATGGGACCGCCTGGGGATAGCTTGCTATGGGGACGCCTTACTATAGCTTGCTGATTGGAACCGCTGAGTATCTCTGAATCACAATGCAAAGATACGAAATCGGTGAGGAGGCAACTCACAGTTGCTCATACTTGCTCACAGTTGCTCATACTTTTTCATAGATTCTCTTTGCTCTAGTGTTTGTAAGCCCTTTTACATGCCTTGCTTGGTATCACTTCTAAATGCCTGGCTTGTTTGATTTTTAAGGGCTTTATGATTGGATTGCGGTTCGTAAGCCAGGGGATTACGGGGCGTAAGTGCCTGACTTTTGCGTCGTAAGTGCCTGACTTTTGCATCGTAAGTCTTTGACTTTTGATTCGGAAGTAACCTGCTTCTGGATGACAGGGTGACACGTATGACAGTGATTTCTGAAGATTTACTCTCGCGCGGGCAGGCAGGAAAAATCAAGCCGAAAGTTCCTGCCTGCCCGCGTGCGAGGCGAAAAGTTGAAAAACTAGTGTCATCGTGTCACCGTGTCACCGTGAACAGAGCAGAAGATGTTTGGTATCGCTCTTTGGCTTCGGACACAAATTCCCCTGTCTCCGCCTCCGTTGGCTTTCGGAAGTAGAGATCCACAAATTACTGTTTTTGTCGTGGCGCCTCCAAAGTGGTAATCTTTTGCAAAGATAGAAAAAATAAAATAAAAGAGAGTTCCCACTATGGGAACTCGTAATGATATTTATTGATATTTAGAATCTTTTAAATGATAAATGCTAGAATTTATACTCGATTCTCGCAAGTTGCAGAAGGAATTGGGGTGGTATCGCATTTGCAAATATATATGAAGTTCCGAAAAATGAAAATCCCCAACCTGCTATGGGAAAGCTGGTTGGGGAAATTATGATAGATTTTGCTTTCTTCAGAAAATATCCGATTGTGAATTACAATGGATACTCCTCGAAAGCATAGAGTACAGTGCTTAAATAACGCTCGCCAGTATCTGGCAAGAGGGCAACAATCTTCTTGCCCTTGTTCTCAGGACGCTTCGCAATCTCGGTGGCTGCAAAGGCGGCGGCACCAGATGAGATTCCTACCAGCAGACCCTCGGTCTGAGCCAGGTCACGACCTGCCTTGATGGCATCATCGTTCTGAATATCCAATACCTCATCGATATATTCTGAAGAGTAAGTCTCTGGAATGAAACCGGCACCGATGCCCTGAATCTTGTGAGGACCGCTCTGTCCGCCGTTCAATACAGGCGATGTGGCAGGCTCTACGGCAATCACCTTCACGTTAGGATTCTGCTCCTTCAAGTACTTGGCGATACCCGAAATGGTTCCACCTGTTCCTACACCGGCTACGAAGATATCAATCTCGCCATCGGTATCTGCCCAGATTTCTGGTCCTGTTGTGGCATAGTGCTTGGCAGGATTGGCTGGATTGGTAAACTGTCCAAGAATCACGGAACCAGGAATGGAATCGCGGAGTTCCTCGGCAGCCTTGATGGCACCAGGCATTCCGTCCTTACCGCTGGTCAATCTTACTTCTGCGCCGTAAGCCTTTACTAGGTTTCTGCGCTCCACACTCATGGTTTCAGGCATGGTGAGGATGAGGTGATAGCCCTTTACGGCTGATACCAGAGCCAAACCTACACCCGTATTACCGCTGGTTGGTTCGATGATGGTGGCACCTGGTTTCAGGATGCCCTTCTGCTCAGCGTCTTCGATCATCGCAAGGGCGATACGATCCTTTACGCTTCCGCCAGGATTGAAAAATTCTACCTTAGCAATCACAGGAGTCTCCAAACCCTTGGATGCTGAATACTTACCCAATTCTACCAATGGGGTCTTACCGATTAAATCAGTAATCTGCTTATATATCTTTGCCATAACTGTACTCTAATTTAAATCATTAATAATTTTACTTTACGTAAGTAAATGCCTCATCGAGTGCCTCAATCAGGTCGTCGATGTTCTCGATACCGATGCTCAATCGAACGGTAGAAGGATAGATGTGCTGCTCCTCCAACTCCTCTGGGCTCAACTGAGAGTGAGTGGTTGTTGCTGGGTGGATAACCAGTGACTTCACGTCGGCTACGTTAGCCAGCAAAGAGAAGATGCGCAGGTGGTCGATGAACTCCCATGCCTCTTTCTCGCCGCCCTTGATATCGAAGGTGAAGATAGAACCACCGCCGTTAGGGAAGAGCTTCTTGTAAAGCTCGTGGTCTGGATGAGAAGGAACGGCTGGGTGATTAACCTTAGCTACCTTAGGGTTGTTCTCCAGATACTCTACCACCTTCAATGCATTCTGAACGTGACGCTCTACACGGAGGCTCAATGTCTCCAAGCCCTGAAGAAGAATCCAGGCGTTGAATGGAGAGATGGTTGCACCGGTATCACGAAGGATGACCGCACGGATTCTGGTTACGAAGGCTGCTGCTCCGGCTACATCTGCGAATACGGCACCATGATAAGATGGGTCTGGCTTGGCGAGAGTAGGGAACTTGTCGGCATTTGCCTTCCAGTCGAACTTACCGCCATCTACGATGACGCCACCGAGAGATGAACCATGACCGCCGATGAACTTGGTAGCAGAGTGAACCACGATATCTGCTCCGTGTTCGATAGGACGGATGAGGTATGGGGTGCCGAAGGTGTTATCGATAATCAATGGGATGTTGTGGCGATGAGCAATCTCTGCCAACTTATCGATATCGGTTACATCTGAGTTAGGATTTCCGAAGGTCTCTGCATAGAGTGCCTTGGTATTGTCCTGGATGGCAGCCTCTACCTGCTCGAAGTTGCGAGGATCTACGATGGTGTAGCTTACACCCTGTGTGGATAATGTATGAGTGATGAGGTTATAAGTACCACCGTAGATGTTGTCGGCAGCTACGATGTGGTCGCCATTCTGAAGGATGTTCTGCAGAGCGTAGGTAACGGCGGCAGCACCAGAAGCGACAGCCAAACCTGCTACACCACCCTCGAGGGCAGCTACACGGTCTTCGAATACACCCTGAGTAGAGTTGGTCAAGCGACCATAGATGTTACCTGCGTCACGGAGTCCGAATCTATCGGCAGCGTGCTGAGAGTTGCGGAACACGTAACTTGTGGTCTGGTAGATAGGCACCGCACGAGCGTCGGTAGCTGGATCTGGATTTTCCTGACCTACATGCAACTGAAGTGTCTCAAAGCGAAGTTTCTTTTCTGTACTCATAATCTATGTCCTTTCTTTAATTTTACGTTAATATTCAATCTTATTCATTTATATAAATTGCCGCCCAGAAATCAGATTGATGTTCTCTCTAAAAGACATTCTGATGTCCTTCTGAAAGTCATCAGACTGTTTGTTCTGATTGACGCTGCAAAGGTACGGCGATTTTTGGGATTCTGAAATAGCATATGAGTAGTATTCCTGCTACCACGTTTGTGGTATTCGGGCATTTTTTAGTAGAAAAATGGGCAAAATTACCTAATTTGGCTGTGATTTGTTACCTAATTTGGCTGTGATTTGTTACCCAATTTGGCTGTGTTTCACTTCCGAGTTTGGCCGGTAAACAGCAAAAAGTGGCGATAGGTGTGCGAAATCTATGTTTTTTTATGAGATTTCGCACACCTATCGCCACTTTTTTGAGAGAAATTACAATCTGAATCCTAAGCCGATGGTCATCGGGTAGCACTCGGGAGCCTTGGTCTTGTTGAGCAATGGGGTTACTCCAGCACGGGCGTAGAGCATCACTCCTGAGTAGCCGGCACGGGCTTCCAGGTTCAGGCCGATAGGGTTGAGGTTGATATCGCCCGTTTCGGTATGCTTGTGCTTTCCGATGAAGTAGCGGGAATGCTCGTGCCAGCGGTATTCTACTGATGGACCTAAAGCCAGGAATGCATCATGGGATCCTATGCGCTTCTGCCACTCCAGCATGATAGGCAGGCGGAGCACATTGTAGCTGATATAGCTTTTCTTCAGCGTCTCGCCTTCTATCGGAGTCATTGCTGATACCCCGTTTTCGGTACTTAATACATAATTGTCCTTGAAATGGTGGTGTACCTGTCCGATGGAGAGAGAGGAGGTGAGCGCCATTTCGTTGGAAAGGCGGAAGCAGAGACTGGTGAGGGTGATGCCCCATTCCCACGACTTGGAGTCGCGACTGTGCATCTCGTTGTTGCCTCCCATGCTTCCCCTGCTGCCTGGCAACTGGCTGCAGCCGAAGAAGAAGGTTGGATAATGACTCTCCAGACTGCGCTTGCGCTTGCTCAAGGTCTGAGGGATGAAAGGCGAGGTGACAAATACCTTTTCTACTTCCTGACCATCTACGAATTGGGTTTCGGAAATCTTGGTCATCTCGTTGCCGTTCATCTTATATATCTTCACAGAAGTCTGTTCACCATCCTGCTTGATGACGATGTTCTGGTCGTTCACTCTGATTGTGGTGTCGTTAGCCTCTACCGAGGCTGGTGCACTGTTGCTGTTGGTTTCAGCAAGGGCGAAGGCTGGCATCATGGCAGCCATCATCATTACGTTTTTGATATTCATAATACTTTATTTTATGTTGTTTCTTATTCTTATTGAGAAGATTCCAGAAGGAAGATGTTGCTTCTATCTTCTGGAATAGCAGAGTTGCATGATGTCTTCGGGCGACAGATTGCCTTCTATATAAATCACGGTTCCCTTGCTTTTACTCGGGTTACTGAAGAGGATAAAGCGGTTGTTGCCATTGCTCAAGGGTGCCATCATGTAATAGCCGCTCACCATCTTGCCATTCTCCACCACCTCTCTGATCTTTTTCGCCGCCTTGCGGTCGGACTTCAGATAGTGGGCTATTTCCGTGGCATGGTTCTTATATACCAGGCTCTTGTATATCTTGAGCCTGTAACCTTTGAGTTGCGTATTCTGCATCGTAACCATCTTGCATCCCTTGGCGTGTCCGAAGCGTTGGAATATACTTTTTACGTACAGCCCCTCCTGGGCATTAGCCGAAATCGAGGCTACCACGATAAGAAGCAGTCCGATGAAGAAGCGTTTTATCAAGTTGCATCGTTTCATATTCTATACCTTATTATATATATTATACTTTATAGTTTGATTGATTGTTTCATCTAAAAGATGAATTTATTGTTTCATCATATCCAGGGCACTGAATGGATCTTCGGAATCTGCCGAAACATCTTCCAGGGCATCCAGGGCTTCGTTATGAACGAACTCCTGGTCGGTATAAACCTTTCCATCGATAACCGCATAACATTCAGGCTGAGGCTGGGCAATCTTCTGGATGCCCACAATCAGGAATGCGATGATAGCGGCGGCTGCCACAGAAGTGCCGAAATATTTGAGCCATCTGCTGCGAGAAGCTTCCTTCTTTGGGATTTCTTCCTTCTCGATATCTTTTTTTTCGAAATCCTCCTCCTTCTCTTCTTCTTTTAGAATTTGAGAAAGATTCATCTGTTCGAATCCGATATAGCTGAAGAGGGCGCGATAGGATTCCCATTCTTCCGGAATATCATTGGCATGCTCTTCGAAATATTTTCTGAGCGTTGCCTCTTCCTCATTGGATGTGGCACCATCCATATACTTGTCGAGCAAGTCCTGTATCGTCTTGAATTCATTGATACCCTTGAATTCATCGATTCTTTTTATTTTATCGTTCATCTTCTTTCCTCCTTTTTTATTTTGTTCTGTTTTGTTTCACGATATTCATATAGGTCTCTCTGATTTTGAGTCGGGCTCTGGAGAGATTCTTTCGGAGATTATCGGCAGTACATCCCGTTATCTGCATGATTTCATCGGCAGTATAGCCTTCTATCTCCTTCATGCGGAATATCTGCTGCTGCAAGGGCGGGAGCTGTGCCACTATCTGCTTGATGAGATTTACCTCGTCCCGTTGCTCTGCCCGCCGGTCTTCTATGGATACTTCCATCACCCTGTCGGTGGTGAAGTTCCGCTCCTCATGCCTGCACTGGTCATAAAACTTGTTGCGCATGATGGTGATGGCGAGCGCCTTGAGGTTATCTTCTGCCTTGATATTCTGGCGCATGTCCCACAGCCTGAGCATGACTTCCTGCACGAGGTCTTCGGCATTGTCGTCACTCTCAGTCAACCTTAGCGCATACGCTTTCAGGTCGCTGCGCATCGGTAGGATGATATGGTTGAATTCTTCTGTTCTCATAACCTTAACACTCTATAGACGTATGAAATTGAAAAATCGGACATCTAAGAAGAGATTTTTTTCAAAAAATGCTTTCTTTTTTCAAAGAAAAATGTTATTTTTGCAGTCATAAACATAAAATTTAGCAATCGAAAACATTAAAAAACTGAATGGCTTATGGCATCTGTAGTTTCTATTATTCCCATCGTGTTGCTGTTCATCCTGATGCTCGGCTTCAAGATGGCAGGTCATAAAAGCGCCTTGCTGACGCTCGTAATTACCGTGTTGCTCGCTCTCTTCGCTGCTTCGCCGCTAGGCATGATTGCCCCGGAACATGCGGAGGACAGCGTGATCGCCCTGACGGGATGGGCGGTGGTGGAAGGCATCCTGAAGGCGGTATTCCCGATTCTCATCATCATCCTGATGGCTATCTATAGCTATAATATCCTCGTGGAAAGCAAGCAGATAGAGGTGATCAAGAGGCAGTTTACATCGATTACCGATGATAAGGGACTGCTCGTGCTGCTCCTCGTATGGGGATTCGGCGGACTGCTCGAAGGTATGGCGGGTTTCGGAACGGCGGTGGCGATACCTGCTGCCATCCTCATCGGACTCGGCTTCAAACCGATGTTCTCGGCTCTGGTTTCCTTAATCGGTAATACCGTGGCTACGGGATTTGGTGCCGTGGGTGTACCGGTTACTACGCTCTGTAACGAGGTGGCTGAAAGCGGATCGGCTTCGGCGGCACAGATTTGCGAGACTTCGGCCTTCGCCATTATCCAGCTGGCACCTCTTTTTATCATTCTGCCTTTCATCATCCTGACGCTTACCGATAAGCACAATCTTATCAAGAATCTCATCATCGCCCTCTGGGTGGGAGTGATTTCCGTGGTAGTGCAGTTTGTCTGCGGCTATTATCTCGGTTCGGAGACTCCAGCCATCATCGGTTCGCTGGCAGCCATTATCGCCATCATCGCATACGCCAAGGTGTTTGCCAGAAAGAGCAAGGTGCAGGATAAGGAAACCTTTACGCTTGCCGAGAGCCTAAAGGCATGGAGCGTTTACCTTTTTATATTGATATTCATCCTGGTTTCCGGAGCCCTCTGTCCTCCGGTCAATGCTTTCCTCAAAAGTCATCTGGTGAGTGCGGTTCATCTGCCTGTACTCGACAGCACCTTTAAGTTTGGCTGGATTTCCAATGCGGGCTTGATGCTCTTCCTGGGTGCTACGATTGGTGGACTGATTCAGGGATTGAGCCTTAATAGATTGATGGTGATTCTTGCCCGTACCACGGTGAATCTGCGTAAGACGGTGGTGACCATCTGTTCGCTGATAGCCCTGGCAAGTGTGATGAACTATTCGGGAATGATTACTGCCATCGCCTCAGGTCTGGTGGCAGTAACGGGAGATTTCTATCCTCTGGTAGCACCTATGATTGGTGCCATCGGAACCTTCGTAACGGGTTCTGATACCTCTTCGAATATCCTTTTTGCCAAGCTCCAGGCTCATGTTGCCAACCAGTTGGGTATGACGGGGCAGAGCACATTCTTCGGTATGGAGGGCGGTCAGGAGAACTGGCTGGTTGCTGCCAATACCACGGGAGCCACGGGTGGCAAGATGATCAGTCCGCAGAGTATCGCCATCGCTACTGCAGCCTGCGATATGGAGGGAAAGGATGGAGAGATTCTCCGTTCGGCCATCCCATACGCCCTGCTGTATATCGTATTGGGCGGACTGATGGTTTACTTCGGTTGCTGATCTTCTTTTTTTATATAAAAAACTGTCCTCATCTGTTATCTCAGATGGGGACAGTTTCAGTTTTATAAATCGATATTATATCTTTTAAGCATGTCTTTTCTCGTAAGCCAGACTGTGGTCGTGCTTGTCGATATCATTTTTTGACTTGCTCTTTACCACGAGCCATACACCTGAGAACACGAGGATGGCGGCTATTGCCTGCATACCCTTGAATACGGCGAGCCCCACGATGACACTCACGGTGACCGATACCAGCGGCTGCACATAGTTATATACCGAAACTACGGTAGGGCGCAGGGTCTTTTGGCCAATCATCATGCAGATGTAGCCCAGATAAGTGCCGAAGAGAACCACGTAGCCCGTTTCCCACCAAGTGCTCATCGGAACCTGGGCAAAGTCGATGCTCATCACGTGACTGATGGTGAAAGGCCATATCAGGACCGTTGCCCAGAGGAACATCCACTTGTTGATGGTGAAGAGCGAATACTTAGACAGCAGGTTCTTGAAGAGCGACAGGTAGAGGGCGAAAGAAAGCTGCGCCGACATACAGAGCAGGTCACCCCAGATGTTTCCCACCTTGGCATTGCCAGCCGTAGCACTCGTCATGATGATGATGACGGCACCTGCGCATCCCATCAATACACCGAGCGCCTTCTTCCAGGTGATAGGCTCCTTCAATATCAGGAAGGAGAGAACCATGGCGAAGATAGGCATCGAGGTGGTCATGATGCTGGAATTGCTAGGCGAAGTCATGTTCAGACCGATGGTGTAAGAACACTGGTTGAACACGAGGGCGAAGAGTCCGGCAGCAGCAAACTTGAAGATGTCTTTTACTGGAACATGCTCTTTCTTGGTGAAGAGCGAGGTGAGCCAGAAGAGAATGGCACCACCCAATACTCGGAAGCTCACCAGGTCGATGCCGTCGATGCCGTGAAGCATGGCATCCTTGCCTACGGGAGCCATCAGTCCCCAGAATGCGCCGGAACAGAAGAGGCACAGGTGGGCGATAAAAGGTCGTTTGTTATCCATTTTTTCCTTATTTCTATTTAAATCTTCCTATTTTTGAATAAAATCGAGTGCAAAGGTACAAAAATTCGAGGAATTTTGCTATATTTGCGGTATATTTTTTGAAACTTAAAGGAGTTAAGAAGTTAAGACCATAGTCTTTTTCCGTTCTTGACTATTAAAGATAGGAGATTATTCTTATGCAGAAATATGCTGATTATATCAAACAGATAGAGATTGAATCTCTCTGGAGCGGTACCAAACATATTCTTTGGAACCTCGACCGCCGTGTCAATATCCTGAGTGGTGTAAACGGCGTGGGCAAGAGTACTATATTAAATAAGGTGGTAAAGGGTCTGGCGGCTGGCGGTGAATTCCCTAGTCACATGATCAAGGGCGTGCATCTGAAGGTGGAACCGGAGGAGGCAAAGTGGATTAGATATGATGTAATCCGCTCGGTAGATAGACCATTGATGAATGCCGAGATGATCAACAAGATAGACCTTACCCTGGTTACCGAACTCGACTGGCAGCTCTTCCAGCTGCAGCGCAAGTATCTGGATTACCAGGTGAACATCGGCAACCGCATCATCGCCGTCTTGCAGAGTGGCGAACCGGATGCAGCCTTCAAGGCTCAGAAACTGAGTGAACCGAAGAAGATGTTCCAGGATATGGTAGATAATCTTTTCAAGGATACCGGCAAGACCATCATCCGTACTGCCAACGAAATCCGCTTCAACCAGATAGGCGAGCAGCTCTCGCCTTATCAGCTCTCGGCTGGTGAGAAGCAGATTCTTGCCATCCTCCTCACCGTGCTGGTGGAGGACAACCAGTCATACGTCCTCTTTATGGATGAGCCGGAAATCAGCCTTCATTTCGAATGGCAGAAGCAGCTCATCGGTCTGGTGCTGCAGCTTAATCCGAATATCCAGATCATCATGACCACCCACAGTCCTGCTGTGGTCATGGATGGATGGACCGATAGGGTGACGGATGTGAATGATATTACGATTTCGTAATGTTGAATGTTAAGTGTTGAATGTTGATTTTTTCAGCTTATGGCTAAACGTTTAACCGATAATATCAATTCCCAGTTCTTCGAGGCAGCCAACAGGATGACCTCGAAGAAGGCTCGGCGCAAGATTGTGGCTTACGTCGAGAGCTATGATGATGTCTTCTTCTGGCGTTCTGTATTGGGAAAGTTTGAGAATGAAAAACGCTATTTTGATATCATGCTGCCTACCCGTAACCAGCATTTAGACCGAGGCAAGAAGGCTGCTATCTCCAGTATGCTGAAGGGAGTAGGTAGGGATATGATAGCCTGTGTAGATGCCGATTACGATTATCTGCGTCAGGGCTCAACCGAGTCTTCCCAGCAGATGTTGGAGAATCCTTACATCTTCCATACCTATGCCTATGCCATTGAAAACTTCCAATGTTATGCCAGAGGATTGCACGAAACCTGTGTGATGGTGACGCTCAACGACCGTCGCATCTTCGATTTCGAGCGTTTCCTTGAGTCCTATTCCCGTACCATCTGGCCCCTCTTTTTATGGCACATGCTGTTCTATGTGCGTCATCGCAAGATGTCGATGCATTTTGATATGGCGGAGTTTGATAAGGTCATCATGCTGCCTTCTGTCCGAATCCAGGATCCTAAATGGGCGATAGATTATTTGGGAAAGAAGGTGCGGGCAAAGCTGTTCCAGCTGGAGCGCCGCTTCAAGAAGTTTAAGGATGAGTTGGATGATATGGCTCTTTACCTCAACAGTCTGGGTGTAAACGAGAGCAATACCTATTTATATATTCAGGGTCATCATCTCTTCGACCTGGTAGTTAGTCCTATCGTCCAGAGCGTCTGCGATGCTTTGCGCAACGATAGGGAGAATGAAATCCGCGACCGTGCCCTCCATTCCGAGCAGGCCCGCACCGAGATGGCATGCTATGAGAACAGTCTGGGCAAGGTGAAGATGATGATGAAGAAGAACACCTTCTACCAGTTCTCTCCTGAATTCCAGAAGATTCAGGCGGATGTGGAAAAGTATTTGGAAAGGTAAAAAGGATATCTAAAGGTAAAAGGGTAAAAAGGTAAAAAAGTAAAAGGGTAAAAAAGTAAAAAGGTAAAAGGGTAAAAAGGTAAAAAGAAAGCAGGCAGATGATATCCCGCCAGGCTCTTTTTACCTTTTTACCCTTTTACTTTTTTACCTTTAAAAAACCTCCAGGAACTTCAGGGTTCCTTCTACCTTCAATGTCTTGGTGCTGGCAGGAACAACGATGCTTTCGCCGCCCTGGAGCGTAATCTCGTTACCCTCGTTGTCGGTAATCTTAGCCTCACCCTTCAAGCCAATCAGAATCACGAAGCTGTCCAACTCAGAATAATCCAGCGTCATAGGCTCGTCGAGATCATAAACGGCTGTGGTGAAGTAAGGGCACTGCACCATGCTTACACCCTGGTTCTTGGCAGGAGTGTAGTGCTGGCGATAGTCTGGCAATACGGTGTAGTCAATGCACTCAGCAGCTTCCTTGGTGTGGAGCTGACGATAGTTGCCATCCTTGTCCTTGCGCTTGAAGTCGTAGATGCGATAGGTAACATCGCTGGTCTGCTGAATCTCGACAACGAAACAGCCTGTTCCGATGGTGTGGATTCTGCCGGCTGGGATAAAGAAACAGTCACCTTCCTTCACGTTATACTGAGCCAGGGCATCGGTGATGGTATCGTTCTCTACCATCTCCTTGTACTGCTCAGGAGTAATCTGCATCTTCAAGCCGTTGTAGAGTTTGGCATCCGGCTCGCATGGCAGTGCATACCACATCTCGGTCTTGCCGCGTTCCTTACCTTGCTTCTTGGCAATTTCATCATTAGGATGCACCTGGATAGAGAGGTCGCGGTTGGCATCGATAAACTTGATGAGCAGTGGAAACTCATTGCCGAAACGCTTGTAGTTCTCTTCTCCGAGGAAGCTTCCCTTCCGTTCTGCAACAACCTCGTTGAGGCTCTTGCCCTGCATCTCGCCATCGGCTACGATGCTTTCATTTCCTGGTACTCCAGAGATTTCCCAGCTTTCTCCCACATTCTCTTGCTTTACGTCGAGATGCTTGAAAGTGATAATCTTACTGCCACCCCAGATGGTGGATTTTAATAGCGGTTGAAATTTTAATGGTTTCATTTTTACCTATATTTAGTTTATAAATGTACTCTTCAGTACGGTTTCTTACTCTCCGGTAAGGCTCTTGCTGAGCCTATACCTTATTATATATAACGCTTTTGGGGCGAAATATACTTAGTCTAGTAAGCGTATTTCTTACTTCAAATATCAACTTCTTTTTTTCTCTTTTATTTTCTAACTCCCCCTCTGGGTATGTTAGTTCTCTCTCCAGAATGCTGGTGTAAAGATAACCAGCACACTGAATATTTCCAGACGACCGATGAGCATCATCAGCGAGCAGAACCATTTTGCCACATCCGGCAGTTCGCTCCACGACATGGTTGGTCCGATTTCCGTACCCAGCGTAGGTCCCACATTACCCACACAACTCAGGGTGATGGTGATGGCATTGGTATTGTCGATGCCCATGGCTATCATCGTGAACGATATCACCAGACAGATGATGAGATAAGTGGTGAGGAAGGCAAGCAGCGTAACACGCTTCTGCATCGGTACGTTCACACCATCAATCTTCAATGGCAGCACGGCGTTAGGATGCAGAATCTGGCGGAATTCATTCTTCACCATTCTTACCAGCATCACGCCACGGATACATTTCAAACCTCCACTCGTACTGCCCGAGCAGGCTCCGAAGAACATGCAGGCTGCCAATACCACCCAGGTAACATGAGGCCACACAGCTGCATCGTCGTTAAACAGACCGGTGGTGGTGATGAAAGAAACCACCTGGAAGATAGCACTTCTGAAGGCATGCTCCACATCGTAGTTGCGCATCACCATCAGCTCTACCATGATGAAGGCGCTGAATGCAGCAACCAGGAATGCATAGAACTTAAACTCTGAGTTCTTGAACAGATCCTTGATTTTAAACTTGATGACGGCTGCATAGAGCAGGGTGAAGTTCACACCCGACAGGAAACAGAAGAACGTACAGATATATTCCAGCGCTGGTGAATGGAAGAACTCGGTACTGCTGTTGTGGGTAGCGAAACCACCCGTTGCCGTCGTGCTCATCGCATAGTTGAAACTGTCGAAAAGATTCATTCCCGCCACATAGTAGGATATGATGCAGGCGATGGTGAGCATCAGATAGATACTCCATATCCATTTTGCCGAAGTGGAAAGACGGGGATGAAGCTTGGTCTTGATAGGACCTGTAGCCTCGGCAGCAAACACCTTGGTCTGTCCTCCTACAAGCGATGGCAGCAGGGCGATGGTGAAGAACACGATTCCCAGACCGCCTATCCATTGGGTGAGCGAACGCCAGAAGAGCAGTCCGTGGGGGAAACATTCTACATCGTCTAATATCGTGGCTCCCGTTGTCGTAAATCCCGACATGGTTTCAAAGTAGGCATCGGTAAAGTTGTTGATGTATCCACTTATCATGAAGGGGAGGGTTCCGAAGAAACTGAATACAATCCATGAGAGCGTTACCACGAGATAGGCATCACGGCGCGACATTGAGTTATCTGCTCCGTGTCCTCGCCATTTCAGCACCAGTCCGCCTCCGATGGTGGTAAGTGTTGCCACAATGAAGGCAAAGATGTCGTCCTGCTGGTAATAGAAAGCTACCAGCAGACTGACGAAGAGCAGGAATGCTTCTATGAAAAGCAGTTGCCCTAAAATCTTATATATTAATTTGCTGTTTATCATATATGAAGTATGTCTCTATCTCCTTCACGCTTAGATGAAGTATTTCTCAATTTTCTTCATGTTGATGTTGTGGCAGAAAACCATCACCGAGTCGCCCGGTTCTATCTGGGTGTTACCCGAAACGAGCATTCCTTCTTCACCGCGAACCAGTCCACCGATGGTTACACCGATAGGCATGCCGAGTTCCTTCACCGGTTTCTTGGTTACCTTCGAACCTTCTTTGGCTATAAACTCAGCCACATCGGCGTTAGCGCTCATCAGGAATCTCACGTTCATTACGTCGGCATCGAGCATCATCTGGTAGATGTAGCTGGCGGCAATCATCTTCTTGTTGATGATGGTACCGATATCCAGACTCTCTGCCATGCTCACGTAGTCTACGTTTTCTACGGCAGCCACCGTCTTGCGCACACCCATTCTCTTGGCGGTAAGACAGGCCAGGATATTGGTTTCGGCGTTACCGGTCAGTGCCACGAAGGCTTGCGTACTGCGGATACCTTCTTCTACGAGTAGCGGAATGTCGCGTCCGTCACCATGAATGATGAGCGTCTTGTTCTCATCGAGGATATCGTTGAGATATTCGCAGCGCTCCTCGCTCATCTCGATAATCTTGCATTCCATATATTCCGGTATCTTCTTTACGGCTCTTACGGCTGTGCGTCCGCCACCCATAATCATCACGTTCTTCACATCCACATAGTGCTCCTTGCCTACAATCTTGCGGATGTAGGGAATATAATTGCGGGTGGTCATGAAGTAGGCGAGGTCGTAGAGTTTCAGCTCGTCGTTACCGCCAGGGATGATGGTATCACTGCCTCGCTTGATGGCTACCACGTGGTATGGGTCGTTAGGACCGCTGATGTTCTTGAGCGGTTCGTTCAGTATCTCGCATCCTTCGCGCAGTTTGATGCCGAGCATGACGAGTGCGCCGTCATGCACATCCCAGCGTTGACGTACCCAACTCATTTTCAGTCCGTTATTGATATCTACGGCTGCGAGCATCTCCGGATAAATCAGTTTGCTGATACCTAATTCTTTGAAGAATTCCTGAGCCTGCTGATCCATATATTCCGGATTATCCACACGGGCCACCGTTCTTTTGGCACCCAGGTTCTTGGCAAGGATGCTAGCTGTGATGTTGGTACTTTCTACCGGAGTAACGGCGATGAAGAGGTCGGCATCTGCAACCCCCGCATCGCGTAAGATGTGAAGACTGGTAGGCTTGCCCAGCATGGTGAGCAGGTCGCAGTCGGAGCCAATGCTTGCCAGGCGCTCTTCGCTTTCATCGATGAGCGTAATCTCTTCATTGCTGCGTGACAGGAGTCTCGCCAGGTGAGTACCTATGGCATATGCGCCAGCTATGATTATTTTCATTTCTTAATTGCTTCTTTGATTGATTCTTTATCGAGATGCACGATTTCCCTGAGCTGTGCCACGGTTCCGTGTTCCACAAACTCATCTGGCAATCCCATTCGGGTCATCTTTGGCTGATAGTCATGGTCGTTCATCCATTCCAGTACGGCTGAGCCCATACCGCCCATACGAACGCCGTCTTCGATGGTGATGATGCGGCTGAACTTTTCGCCCACCTCTTTCAGAATGTCTTCATCGAGTGGCTTGAGGAATCGCATATCGTAGTGGGCGATGCTCATTCCGGTTTCGGCTTCTACCTCAGCGATAGCCTGGGCTGCATCGTTTCCGATAGGACCGATGGTGAGAACGGCTACATCGGTGCCGTCTTTCAGCTTTCTGCCGGTACCGGTCTTGATTTCCTCCATCGGGTTGCGCCAGTCTACGAGCACACCCTTGCCTCTCGGATAACGGATAACATAGCTGCCATGACCTGGCAACTGGGCTGAATACATCAGGTTGCGTAACTCATGTTCGTTCATCGGAGATGCGATGGTGAGATGCGGAATCGGACGGAGAGCCGCCATATCGAAGGCACCATGATGGGTTGGTCCGTCTTCACCTACCAGTCCGGCACGGTCAAGACACATGATAACCGGCAGGTTGAGCAGTGCCATGTCGTGGATGATGTTATCGTAGGCACGCTGTGCAAACGAACTGTAGATATTGCAGAATGGGATGAGTCCGTCTTTCGCCATACCTCCAGAGAAGGTAACGGCATGTCCCTCGGCAATACCTACATCGAAGGTACGGTTTGGCATCGCCTTCATCATGATGTTCATGGAGCATCCTGTAGGCATGGCTGGCGTCACACCTACAATCTTCGGGTTCTTCTGAGCCAGTTCCAGCAGCGTCTCACCGAAAACATCCTGATATTTCGGAGGCTGGTTGCTGGTATCGGCAATGAGTCTCTCACCTGTTTCCGGATCGAATTTGCCTGGTGCATGCCAGATGGTGGCACTCTTCTCTGCTGGTTCGTAACCCTTTCCCTTGGTGGTATGCAGATGCAGCAGCTTAGGACCCTTCATGTTCTTAAGCTGTTTGAGCACTCTCGCCACTTCCTTCACGTCATGACCATCGAAAGGTCCGAAGTAGCGGATATTCATACCCTCGAAGATGTTCTGCTGATGACTCAGTGCCGACTTCAGTGCATTGTTCAGGCGCAGGATGCCCTTCTTGCGGTCTTCGTTGAGATAACCTTTGGAGTGCAGCCACTGTGAAGCCTTGAAGCGGAGGCGGTTGTAGGTCTCGTTGGTATCGAGGTTCAGGAGATATTTCTCCATACCGCCCACAGCCCGGTCGATGCTCATATCGTTGTCGTTCAGGATGATGAGCATGTCGTTAGGTGTACTTGATACGTTGTTCAGTCCCTCGAAAGCCAGTCCGCCGCTCATGGCTCCATCGCCAATGACGGCTACCACATGCCTGTCGGAATCTCCGTTTTCGCGTGCGGCAACGGCCATACCGAGTGCTGCGGAGATGGAATTGCTCGCATGTCCGCAGGCGAAGGTATCATATTCGCTTTCTAAAGGTGTAGGGAATGGACGGATGCCGTGCAACTTGCGGTTGGTACAGAAGTTGTCGCGGCGTCCTGTTAATATCTTATGTCCGTAGGCCTGGTGTCCCACATCCCATACAATACGGTCGTATGGGGTGTTGTAGATATAATGTAGGGCTACGGTTATTTCAACCACGCCAAGAGAGGAGGCAAAATGACCGGGGTTGACGGCAACCTCGTCGATAATGTCTTCTCTTAACTCTTTGCAGACTTGTGGCAGCTGGTCAATGCTCAGCCGTCTCAAATCTTCCGGGTATTTTATACTATTTAATAGACTAAACTTGTTCTTGTCCATGTTTTCTTCGTGAAAATCTTGTGCAAAGATAATGCTTTTTTCCTATATAAAGCACTTTTGAGGCAATATTTTCGCTTTTTCCGATTATTCTTTGTATTTTTGCAAAGGAAATTTCTGAAAAAGGAATGAAATCCGGAATTAGTTATATAACAATAAGCAAATAAATACCTTTATCGTGATGAGAAAAAATGTATTACTTTTGGGAGCCATGATGATGGCTTCCATGTCTCTGATGGCGCAGACCAAGGGTGGCGGCATCAGTCAGTCTGCTCTCCAGCAGATGGAGAAAAGCCAGCAGGCAGGTGTAGCCAACAAGGCACTCTTCAATGCTATTGCCAACAACAGCATTGATGACCTTGTGAAGAATCATGCCAACGAGGCCCCGGTTGATACTCATTTCAGTATCGAGACTCCTTCGCAGAGCATTCACAACCAGAAGAGTTCGGGCCGCTGCTGGATGTTCAGCGGTTTCAATGTGCTCCGTTCTAATTTTGCTGTCAACGACAAGCAGGGTAGAGTGGTGGAGTATTCTCAGGATTACCTCTTCTTCTATGATCAGCTGGAGAAGGCTAACCTGATGCTTCAGGGTGTTATCGACCTTGGCAAGAAGAGCATCGAGGATCCTCAGGTGCAGTTCTTCTTCAAGAATCCGCTCAATGATGGTGGTACTTTCTGTGGTGTTGCCGATTTGGCAAGCAAGTATGGTCTCGTACCTATGAGTGCCCAGCCTGAGACCTTCTCAAGCAACAATACTTCCAAGATGAGCCGTCTCGTAAGCAGCAAGCTCCGCGAGTATGGTCTGGAACTCCGCAAAATGGTGGCTCAGGGTAAGAAGTCGGCAGCTATCCAGGCTCGCAAGAACGAGATGCTCGGTCAGGTTTATCACATGCTGAGTCTTACTCTCGGTGAACCGGTAAAGGAATTTACCTATGCTTTCCGCGACAAGGATGGCAAGCAGGTTGGCGAGGCTAAGAAGTATACTCCTAAGAGTTTCTATGAGGAAACCGTAGGCAAGGATCTCAACGGTACCTTCCTGATGGTGATGAACGATCCACGCCGTCCTTACCACAAGACATACGAGGTAGAATACGACCGCCATACTTATGATGGTCATAACTGGAAGTATCTGAACTTACCTATGGAGGAGATAGCCCAGCTCGCCATCGCCTCTCTGAAGGACGGTCATAAGATGTATTCAAGTTATGATGTGGGCAAGCAGCTTGATAGAAAGCGCGGCTATCTGGCACTCGACAACTTCGACTATGGAAGCCTCTTCAATACCTCATTCCCAATGAACAAGGCTGACCGTATCTCTACTTTTGATAGCGGTTCTACTCATGCCATGACGCTGACAGCTGTAGATCTCGATGCCAATGGCAAGCCTGTAAAGTGGAAGGTGGAGAACAGTTGGGGTGCTGACAATGGTTTTGCTGGTTGCTTCATCATGACCAACGAATGGTTCAACGAGTACATGTTCCGTCTGGTGGTTGACAAGAAGTATGCTTCTGAGCAGCTCTTGAAGGAATTCGACCAGAAGCCAACCATGCTGACTCCAGATGATCCTCTGTTCCAGTTGGAAGACTAATTCATCAAGAAATATAGATTTAAACCGTATTTTTCTCGAGAAAAGAGAAGAATACGGTTTATTTTTTGTATTTTTGTACCCGAAATAATGGTAAGAACGTTTTTTATATAAAAGCTATATAGATTATGTTAGAGAAAAGTAAGCGTGAGCGCATCATTGCGCTCGTTAATAAAGAGGTGGTTCCTGCCATCGGCTGTACCGAACCGATGGCTGTGGCACTATGTACAGCCAAGGCTGCTACTACATTGGGCAAGCGCCCTGAACGTATTGAAGTTCTTTTGAGTCCTAATATGCTCAAGAATGCGATGGGTGTCGGCATTCCTGGCACGGGTATGATTGGTTTGCCTATCGCCGTATCTCTGGGGGCGCTCATCGGAAAGCCTGAATATCAGCTGGAAGTGTTGAAAGATCTTACTCCCGACAGTCTGGAGCAGGGCAAACAATATATCAAGGATGCGGATATCAACATCAAACTGAAACAGGGTGATGTGGATAAACTCTATATCGAAATCATCTGTCATGCCGGTGAAGACCAGGCTACGGCAATTATCTCCGGTTCACATACCCATTTTGTGTATGTTGAGCGTAATGGCGAGGTGGTGCTCGATAAGCGTGGCGGTACTGTGGGCGATGAGGCTGATGACGACATCCAGCTCAATTTCCCGATGGTTTACGAGTTTGCTACAACAGCTCCGCTCGATGAGATTTCTTTCATTCTCAAGACCAGGGACTATAATATGAAGGCTGCCGAGTTGAGTATCAAAGGCAACTATGGCCACTGTCTGGGCAAGACGATGGACCGTCCGTTGAGTCATGGTATCTTCGGCGATAATATTTTCTCGCATATCATCTCCCGAACCGCTTCAGCCTGCGATGCCCGTATGGGTGGTGCCATGATTCCGGTGATGAGCAACAGCGGCAGCGGCAACCAGGGCATCTGTGCAACGAACCCTGTGGTGGTTTATGCGCTGGAGAACGAGAATACCGAGGAGGAAATGATCCGTGCCCTGATGCTCAGTCATCTGACTGCCATCTATATCAAGCAGAGCTTAGGCAAACTTTCAGCTCTTTGCGGTTGTGTGGTAGCCAGTACGGGCAGCAGTTGCGGCATCACCTATCTGATGGGTGGCGATTATACCCGCATCTGCAATTCTGTCAAGAATATGATAGCCAATCTCACCGGTATGATTTGTGACGGAGCGAAACCAAGTTGTGCCCTGAAGATTTCATCAGGTGTCAGCACCGCCCTCCTTTCTGCCCTCCTTTCTATGGAAGGCAAGTGTGTCACCTCTGCCGAGGGTATCGTAGATGATGATGTGGATAAGTGCATCCACAACCTCACGAGCATCGGTGCCGATGCGATGAGAGCTACCGATGATATGGTGCTTGATATCATGACACATAAATAAACTATAATTATAGAATACAAAAGGCTCGCAGGAATTTCTCGATTCCTGCGAGCCTTTATTATGTGTTGTACTTTGAATCTGAATCAGTTATGCTAATCTGAAAACTCAAAGTTCAATGTCTTTATACGAGTGTTGCAACGATTTCCTCACGAGTTCCTGGCAACATATCGATGACTGGAATCTCTGGCATGGTGTAGCAACCTGGCTGCAGACGGAATGAAGCACGAGCTACGTTAACCAATACCTGAGCGGTGAGGGCTGGGTTGTTGATGCTCATGTTGAACTCGAAACGCTGATTCTGAGTCTTGCCTGATACACCCTTGCGAACGAGGTTCACACCATGACCCATATCCTTTACATCATCTACAGATGCTACGGCAAATACGTGGGTCTCATCGTGAGCGAAGTATGGATCTGCCTTGATTTCGGCTGTTACATCCTCAAGCTTGGCACCTTCTTCCAACTCTACGTATACCATACGGCGGTGGATACCCTCACCCAATGGGATGGTTACAGAGAGCGCTTCCTTTACGCCCTTCTTGCCACGAACACAAACTGAGTGACCCATACTCATACCAGGACCGAAGTTGGTATATGTCAAGCCCTTAGGAGCAAGACTCTCCATCAGAACACGTACGATAGAATCAGAACCTGGGTCCCAACCAGCAGAGATAACGCTTACCTTGCCAGCCTTCTTGCAGTTCTCCATCTGCTTGGTACGGTAGTCGAGGATGCTGGTGTGGATATCGAAGCTGTCTACGGTGTTGATACCGAGGGCAACGATCTTCTCTGCATACTCAGGGCAAGAGCGGGTAGGGGTTGCAAGGATAGCAACATCTACATCCTTCAACTTGGTGATGTCATCTACTACTTCATAGTTTGCCAACTCAGCTGGTTTGTCCTTGGCACCCTGGCGACGTACAATACCTGCAATCTCAAAGTCAGGAGCTGCTTCGAGTGCCTCAACAGTAAACTTACCGATGTTGCCGTATCCTACTACGGCTGCTCTAAATTTCTTCATTGTCTTATTTCTTTTATTTTGTTGTTTTTATTTTCTTTTATTTCTTGCGGTTTAGTCATCCAACGGATATGTTTTCCGCTCTTCATTCTATTTCCGGTTGCAAAAGTATAGCTTTTTCTTGAAATACGTGACGTTTTAATAGAATTTTAACTCATAAAAGTTGCAAAAAGTAGTAAAATCATAGTTTTTAGGTATGAATAAGCGGAGATTTGTAAGGTATCTGTAGCAAGAGCCTTACAGTTTCGTTATTTTGTTGCGAAACATCATACTTCCTCTTTCCGATACCTCCCGATGTGCTTTGAATTACGTCCTGACGTAGCTTTTGCTGCGTCCCGACGTCTCTGGCTCTGCGTCGGGACGTATGACATGCTACGTCGGGACGTAATTTTATGGAACTCTATTACAATAATCCCGCCCTTCGCACGTTATTAATATATTAATTTAATTAGGAGAAAAAGAAAATGATAGAATATATTCATGGCGATCTGACAGAGCTGACACCTGCGCTGGCTGTTGTTGAGACTGCGGGAGTGGGCTACGGACTCAATATATCGCTCAATACATATACTGCCATTCAGGGCAAACAGGAAGTGAAACTCTATGTTCACGAAGTGCTGGTGGCTGGTGGAAGAGATGACTCTTTCACCCTTTTCGGCTTTGCTACCAAACAGGAACGTGAACTCTACCGCCTCCTCATCACCGTTTCTGGAGTAGGCGGAAATACAGCCCGTATGATTCTCTCTTCACTCTCGCCACGCGAACTCTGCGAAATCATCTCTACTGGTAACGATAAGGTGCTGAAAACCGTGAAGGGTATCGGACTGAAGACAGCACAGCGAATCATCATCGACCTGAAAGATAAAATCGTGAGCCTCGGCATTGCTGACGAACTGCCAGCCAGCGGAGGCAATGTGGTGATGGTGAACAATGACGTAAAGGATGAGGCGGTAAGCGCCCTCACTATGCTCGGCTTCTCGCCGGCACCATCTGCCAAGGTAGTAGTAGATATCCTCAAGGCACAGCCTGATCTCCCGGTAGAACAGGTTGTGAAACTGGCATTGAAGCAAATCAAATAAGTTAGGAGTTTTTTATCGATGAAACAGAAGCAAAGATTCATATCTTTTCTATTGGCTTGGCTGATGGTGGCAACCTTCGGCTATGCGATAGCTTTGCCTCAACTTCAGGACGATAAAAAGAAAACCCATACCAGCACAGCCCAGCCCGTGCAGCTTGATGAAGATACCATTCCCGATTCATTGCTGCATACCCGCTGGCAGATTCAGCGCACCCAACCTTACTCCCTGAGCGACCTCTATCAGAGTCCGCTCGACCTGAAACGTCCTGATAATCTGCAATATCAGGTAGTCTACAACGATACCCTCGACCGCTATATCATCGGCAACCGCATGGGCTCAACCTGGCTTTCAGCTCCTATCATGCTCACTCCGAAAGAGTATCTTGCATGGACCGAACAGCAGCAGCGCAACAGCTACTTCCGCAAGCAGAACGATGAAATCTTCCAGGCAAAAGGCAAGGAGAAGTTCGATTTCTCAGATATGCACTTCGACTTGGGACCTGCCGAGAAAATCTTCGGTCCTGGTGGCATCAGAGTGAAGACTCAGGGTTCTGCCGAACTCAAGTTCGGTATTAACAAGAAAAACATCGACAATCCTTCGTTGCCTATCCGCAACCGAAAGACGACGATGATGGATTTTGATGAGAAAATCAATCTCAACGTCAACGGAAAGGTGGGCGATAAGGTGAACATGAACCTGAATTACAACACCGATGCCACCTTCGATTTCGATGCACAGAATATGAAACTGAAGTACGACGGCAAGGAAGATGAAATCATCAAACTCGTTGAGGCGGGCAACGTCTCCTTCCCTTCCAACTCTTCGCTCATCAAAGGCGCCAGCAGTCTGTTTGGCGTTAGAACCGATATGCAGTTTGGCAAACTCAAGCTGCAGATGGTAGCTTCGCAGAAGAAGAGTGCATCGAAGAGCGTATCTACCAGGGGTGGTGTACAGCTCACTCCTTTTGAGTTGAATGTAGCCGATTATGAGGAAAACCGCCACTTCTTCCTCTCCCAGTATTTCAGAAACCATTATGATGCCTGGATGCAGAAACTTCCTAATCTCACCACGGGCATCACCATCAACCGCGTGGAGGTGTGGGTTACCAACAAAACCGGCAATACCACCAATACCCGAAACATCGTAGCCCTGACCGACCTGGGCGAGAACCAGAAACTGAGCAACCCGATGTGGGCGGCGAGCGGACAGGTGCCTTCTAACCAGGCGAATACAGAGTATGCGGCGATGACAGGTCAGTATGCTGCTGCCCGTGACATCGACCAGGCTGCAACCACTCTTGATGGAGGCGGACTGGTTGGCGGAGCCGATTATGAGAAGCTGGAGAGTGCCCGTCTGCTCAATTCTTCAGAGTATACAGTCAATACCGCCTTGGGTTATATCTCATTGAAAACCAGTCTGCAGACCGACCAGGTACTTGCCGTAGCCTATGAGTATACATCGGGAGGCGTTACCTATCAGGTGGGCGAGTTTGCATCCGATCTCAGCGATACCAAGCAGGCACTCTTCGTGAAATCGCTCAAGAATACCAGCAACAATCCGCGACAGGGCAACTGGGGGCTGATGATGAAGAACGTTTATTATCTGGCTCCTACCGTAGAGAAGGAGAAGTTCCGCCTGGATGTGAAATACCAGAGCGATACCACCGGCGTATATCTCAGTTATATTCCTGAGCAGCAGGTGAAGGAGCAGCCTATCATCCGTGTGCTGGGCGCCGACCGTCTGGATAACAACAACAAGGCACACAGCAATGGATATTTCGATTATGTAGAAGGCTATACCATCTCTAATGGACGCGTGTTCATTCCGAAGGTAGAGCCTTTCGGCAGTTATATGCGTGATTATCTGGTCAAGCGGGGCGTGGCTGCCGACAAGGCTGAAAAGTATGCCTTTACCGAACTCTATGACAGTACGAAGACCATAGCCAAGCAGATAGCCGAAAAGAACAAGTATCAGATTGTGGGACAGTTCAAGGGCTCTGCAGCCAATGTCATCTCGCTCGATGCCTACAATGTGCCACAGGGCTCGGTGGTCGTTACGGCAGGCGGTATCACCCTGAAAGAGGGCACCGACTATTCGGTAGATTACAGTGCCGGTGAGGTGACCATCCTGAACCAGAGCATCATCGATGCCGGTACGGCTGTCAACGTTTCTCTGGAGAGTAATACCGATTTCGGACAAACCCGAAAAACGATGTTCGGACTGAACTGGGAGTATGATTTTACCAAGAACTTCCAGTTGAGCGGTACTATCCAGCACCTCTCCGAACAGGCGCTTACTACCAAGGTATCCATGGGCTCCGAACCGCTGAAGAACACCCTTTGGGGCATCAATCTCAACTGGCGCAAGGAGAGTCAGTGGCTCACCAATGTGCTTGACAAGATACCATTCCTGCACCTCACCCAGCCATCGCAGATATCCTTTACAGGAGAATTTGCCCAGCTCATTGCCGGTGAGGCAGGTGGCACACAGGACAATGCATCTTATATCGATGACTTCGAGGGTACGAAGACCACCATCGATGTAACGACTCCTACCTCCTGGTTTATATCCAGTGTGCCTTCGCTCAATTTCAAGGACGATTACAGCGATAAGACCGGTCTGAGCAGCGGTTTCCACCGTTCGCGCCTTGCCTGGTATACCATCGATCCGCTGTTCACCCGCCGTGGAAGTTCGCTCACTCCGGGACATATCAAGGGCGACCTCAAGCAGTTGAGTAACCATTATGTTCGCGAGGTCTATACCAAGGAGCTCTTCCCATTGCGCGACCAGAGCAGTTATCAGGGCGCTACCAATACCCTGAATGTACTCAATCTGGCTTACTATCCAAGCGAGCCGGGACCATACAACTTCAATGTAACAGATTTGCAGGCTGACGGAACCCTGCAGAATCCGCAGCGCAACTGGGGCGGAATGATGCGTAAGCTGGATACCAACGATTTCGAGCAGGCAAACATCGAATACATCGAGTTCTGGATGCTCGATCCGTTCATCTATTCCCGCGAAGAGGCTGATGCTGCCGATTACGGTGGCGATTTCTACATCAACCTGGGCGAGGTGAGCGAGGATATCCTGCGTGATGGCAAGAAATTCTATGAGAGTGGCATGCCGGTGGATGGCAGCAAGAGCTACACCTATACCCAGTGGGGTAAGATTCCTACCCAGAGCACCGTGACCTATGCCTTTGCTACCACCAGTGGCAGCAGAGCCTTGCAGGATGTGGGTTTCAACGGACTGACTGATGCCGAGGAGCAGGAATTCTACAAGAGTGCTTATCTCGACCAGATTCAGGGCAAGGTGAACCAGGCGGTATTCGACAGCATCTTTGCCGATCCGGCACGTGATGACTACCACTATTTCCGCGGTTCCGACTGGGATGAGATGCGTGCTCCTATCTTGCAGCGATATAAGTATATCAACAATCCTCAGGGCAACTCGCCTGACAGCGACAGCCGTTCTGAGAGCTATGATACTTCTTATAAGTCAACGCCGGATGTCGAGGATATCAACCAGGATTATACCCTCAACGAATATGAGAAATACTTCCAGTACCGTGTCAGCATCCGTCCGGAAGATCTCGTGGTGGGTAACAATCATATTGTAGATAAGCGTGAATACAGCCAGACCTGGCGTGATAATACCAAGTCTACCGTTACCTGGTATCAGTTCCGCATACCTATCGATGAGTTTGAGAGCCGTCAGGGCAACATCAACGACTTCTCCAGCATCCGCTTCATGCGTATGTTCCTCACCGGTTTCAAGAAACCTATCGTGCTGCGTTTCGGTACCTTCGACCTCGTGATGGGCAAGTGGCGTACCTATGATCAGCCGCTTAGTGCAGCCAGTGGTGGAACCCTCGACGCAAGCAGCGTGAGTCTGGAGGAGAACGGCGAGAAGACACCGGTCAACTATGTCTTGCCTCCGGGTATCAAGCGCGAACAGGATCCTAGTCAGCCTCAGTTGGTTGAGGCGAACGAGCAGGCGTTGAGTCTGGTGGTCAAGAATATGAGCACAGGCGAGGCGAAGGCGGTTTACAAGAATTCTACCCTTGATCTGCGCCAGTACAAGCGCATCCAGATGTTTGCCCATGCCAATGCATTGGAGCAGAATACCACCCGTCTGCAGGATGGTGATCTCTCAGTCTTCATCCGTCTGGGTAGCGATTACAAGAATAATTACTACGAGTATGAAATCCCGCTGAAACTCACCGAGCCACGCTCCAACTACAACCGCTATGTGCTTGCCGACTGTAAGGCGGTATGGCCTGAGGAGAATATGCTCGATGTGCCGCTGAGTGTCTTTACGGCATTGAAGAAAAACCGCAACAAGGCGAAGGCACAGGGTGTGGCTTCTTATCTCGCTCCTTATTCCATGATGGATGCAGAACATCCGCAGAACAAGATTACCATCGTGGGTAATCCGAGTCTCGGCGAGGTGAAGACCATGATGCTGGGTGTGAGAAACAATTCTGCCGACATCAAGAGTGGTGAGGTATGGATAAACGAACTCCGACTCAAGGAACACAATAATTCGGGTGGTTGGGCAGCCAATGCCAACCTGAACGTACAACTCTCCGATTTGGGTAGCGTGAATGCCACCGGCAGATACATCAGCGAGGGATTCGGCGGCCTGGAAGATGGCGTGGCAAGTCGCACCACCGATAACTACGGTACCTACAGTGTGACCACATCGCTCGAAATGGGTAAGTTCTTCCCAGACAAGGCGAAGGTGAGCATACCTTTATATTATAGTATTACCAAGGAGAAGACTACTCCTAAGTATAATCCGCTGGATACCGATATGGAGTTGAAGGATGCCCTCGATGCCGCCGGCTCCAAGCACGAGCGCGATTCTATCGAGAATATCGCTGCCACCAAGATTACGCAGACCAACTTCTCCATCTCGAATGCCCGGGTGGGTATCGCTACCAAGCGCCATCCGATGCCATACGATCCAGCCAACTTCTCATTCACCTACAGTCATCAGCATCAGTATACTACGGGTGAAACGACGATGTATGAGCGAAAGGATAACTGGCGCGGAGTCCTGGATTATTCGTGGAGCCCGGTTTATAAGGCTTGGGAACCATTCAAGGGACTGAAGAACAAGAGTAAGTGGCTCGACATACTGAAACGTTTCGGACTGAACTGGCTGCCGCAGAACATAGCCTTCAATACCGAGATGACGCGCGACTATTACGAGTTGCAGGAGCGCGATATGGAAACCCTGATGAGTGGAGCTGCCGGAGTAGACTCTAAGTTGCCGCTCACCTTCAGTGAGCAGTTCCTCTGGAACCGTGAGTTCTCCATCAACTGGGATCTGACCAAGAACCTGCACATGAACTTCCAAAGTGCTACCCATGCACAGATAGAGGAACCTTATACACCGGTCAACAAGGAACTTTATGCCGACCAGTATCATGCCTGGAAGGACTCCGTATGGACCAGCATCCGCCACTGGGGTGCACCGCTCGACTACAGTCAGAATTTCCAGGCATCCTACAAGGTGCCTCTCAATCTGCTGCCTGTCTTCGACTGGGTGAACAGCGATGCCTCTTACAATGCCAACTATTCTTGGGAGCGCGGTACAGAGGATGAGGAGGGCAACTCGTATGGAAATACCATCAATACCCAGCGCGAACTGACATTGAACGGTAACTTTAACCTGGTGAAACTCTACAACCATGTGCCTTTCCTGAAGAAGGTAAACGATAAGTTTGACCGTACCCAGAGTAGGGCACAGATGCAGCGCAAGAAGCAGGAAAAAAAGAAAAAGAAGCAGGAAGCAAAGGAACAGGCGGCTGATCCGAAGAAGGCGCTGCCTAAGAACAAGCGTGCCTTCGAACGGGAAATCACCCTCCTGCCTGATACCACATTCAAGATACGCCACGGCAAGAATACCAAGCGACTGATTGTGAATGCCAAGACGGAAGACGGCAAAGTGTTCCCGCTTAAATATAAAAAGGTGGATAATAACCAGATCAGAATCATCTCAAAGGTAGATACTGCCATGAAGGTAAAACTCTCCGTACTGGCTAAGGAACCGCTTGATGATAAGAAGTGGTATAAGGGATTGCAGTTGGCTAGTCGTCTGGCAATGATGGTGCGCAATGTGAGCATCAACTATCGCAGCAGCTATCAGCTCACCCTGCCGGGCTTCTTGCCTAGTGTGGGTGATGCCTTCGGACAGAAGAAGGTGGGACAGATGGCACCGGGTCTTGACTTCGCCTTCGGTATGGTTGGCGACGATTATATCGAGAAGGCTAGAAACAACGACTGGCTGCTCTGCAACGACAGTATCGCAACACCAGCCACTACCAGCAGAACGGATAATCTTACGTTGCGTGCCACTCTGGAGCCTGTCAAGGATTTCAAGATTGATCTCTCAGCTACACGTACCAAGACCACGCAGAAGAGCATACTGTATATGTATGAAGGAACGCCAACTACCCAGAGTGGAGCCTTCCAGATGACTACCATCTCGCTGGGTTCGGCTTTCGAGGGAATGGGCAATGCCAATTCGGGGTATCGCAGCAAGACCTTCGAGAAGTTTGTCAACTCGCTGGCTGGTTTCAGAGATAGGGTAGAGGCGCAGTATGCAGGTACCGTTTATCCGACTGGTTCGGCTCTGGCTGGCGGCAAGTTTGATGCTTCCCGCACGCCGGTCAACCAGTATAGCAGCGATGTCATGATTCCTGCCTTCCTCAAGGCTTATACCTCGATGGGTGGCAATTCGCTTTCGGTATTCCCGGCATTGAGCCGGATGTTGCCAAACTGGACCATCCGTTATAGTGGACTGGGACGTCTGCCTTGGTTCAACGAGCACTTCAAGAGTGTCAACATCAACCACTCTTACAAAAGCGTCTTTGCAGTTGGCAGCTACAACAGTTACAGCACCTTCCAGGAGTATATGAACGGTCTCGGCTTCGTGAGTGATGCCACTACGGGCAATCCAGCTCCAAGCAGCATGTTCAACATTTCGCAGGTAAGTATCAACGAGTCGTTCTCGCCATTATTGGGTATGGATGTCACATTCAACAATAATATGACGGTGAAGGCTGAATATCGCCAGACCCGTGTGTTGAACCTCAGTATGACGAGTGTGCAGCTGAACGAGGCATTGAGTAAGGACTGGGTAATCGGTATGGGTTACCGCATCAACAACTTCGATGTTTTCGGTTGGGGCGCCAAGGCCTCCCGTTCCAAGTCGAAGGGCGGCAACAAGAATGCTGCCAATAAGAATGCGTCGACCACCAAGACGGTTCAGAATGGTACCAACCATGATCTGAATCTACGTCTTGACTTCAGTTTCCGCAAGCAGGCAGCCATCGTTCGTGATATAGCCTCAATGGTAAGCAGTGCCAGCAGCGGAAACAATGCTCTGAAACTGAGTTTCTCTGCCGATTATACCTTCAGCAAACTCCTTACCATGAGTTTCTATTATGACCGTCAGACCAACACCCCGCTCCTGTCGAGCAGCAGTTATCCTACCACCACACAGGATTTCGGCCTGAGCATCAAGTTCTCGCTGACGAGATGATGTTTTTATCGCCCAACTGCGTTGCAAAGGTACAATAAAAAAAACATTATATTTTGCAAGGTTGTCGCTGGGAGGGCAGGTAACAAACCTGCGCTCCCAGCGCATTCTTGCTTTATAAGAATGGGGTCATGTAAATCGGAATCAAGAGTGTTTGCTCATCTTTCTGTAGATCTTTGGTGTAAACCAAGTACGGATTTACTATCCTGTTGGAGAATTTTTGACAGAAAGCATCAAGCGAGGCATGCGTTTTGTATCCAGACGACTTGACTTCTATAGGGCACAACTTACTGCCGCGTGACAACAAAAAGTCGATTTCGTAAGAATGCGTGGCATCCTTTGGAAAAGTATAGTAAAAGAGCCTGTTGCCTGAGGCTCTCAGCATTTGGGCTACCAGATTCTCAAATACGTATCCCATGTTGGTGGATAGCTTGTCGCTCAACAGTTTCTGGTAGATGATGTTCTCCGTATAATCCTTGTCCCAGAAAGCCAAAGTTACGAATAGTCCCGTATCGCCTATGTACAGTTTGTACTTGTTGATGTTGGCTGTCAGTGGCATTCCTACATTCGGATCATCCGTGTGGTACGCAATGTTAACAGTTTTGCTGTCTTCTAAGTTGAGTATCAACTCATCTATTTTCTCAGCAGCCATTCTTCCTACAGCAGAAGTAGGCTGATAGCGGAGCTGGTTCCTGCTCAATTGGGCTGGGATAGACATGAATAGTTTGGATATTTTGCCCGATGGGTCTATCTTTCTGAAATCATCAGTATATAGTTGGAGAATCTGTCGCTTTACGGTATCTACTTGCTGTAGATTGTTGGTGTTAAGATAAGCATTGACAGCTTGTGGCATTCCTCCTACCAACATATATAGGCGTAGATCTCTCATCTTCAATCTGTTGACTCCCTCTCCTAGAGATATTTTCTTATCGAAAACTTGACGCAGCAGAGGCACGCTAGCCGTGTCCCCCATGGCCCATCTGAACTCTTCGTAATCCATCGGAAACATCTCGATACGATGTTCTTCGCTAGGGATGCTAATGTCCTTAGTGCTCTTATGTATGCTGATAAGTGAGCCAGTCTCTATATAGTCATATCTACCGTCTTTTACCAAATACTTGATGGCTTGTCGGGCTTTCGGACATTGTTGTACCTCATCGAAGATGATAACCGACTTTCGCTCATGCAATGTTTTATTGTAAGCATTCTGCAGGAAAAGAAAAATGAAATCCATATTCATAAGATCATCAAAGAGTGCTTTCACTTCCTTGGAAGCCTCATTGAAATCTATCAAAATGTATGATTCGTATTCATTCTTGGCAAATTCTTCTACGATAGTTGACTTTCCAATACGGCGAGCACCCTCTACAAGGAGGGCTGTACTTCCCTTGGAAATTTCCTTCCATTCAGCCATTTGGCTATATATTTTTCTCTTGAATACCCTATTCTCCATATTTTCAATGTTTTATGGATGCAAAGTTACATAAAAAATATGTTTTACCAAAATCTTTTTAGCAAAAATATGTCGTTTTACCAAAATTTATTTTTGTGATTTATGTCGTTTTACCAAAATCTTTGCTGCAAAAGTGTGGGCATCAATGTTATTGCTTGTAGCAGTTCCCCAAAGTGGACACAAAAAATGATTATTAATTATTTATATTTT
>ERZ773114.238-NODE-238-length-67510-cov-8.324557_pt1 | contig 67510 bp, 79 predicted proteins | sample MGYA00580564_ERZ773114 | MGnify/ENA primary metagenome ERZ773114 (study PRJEB29015, sample SAMEA2737836) | human gut metagenome | biome: human gut; feature: human-associated habitat; material: faeces | place: China | collected 2012 ... | reverse complement strand
GATTGGGTTTTACATTTTCCTGATAATACTCATAGTTTGCGGATGGCTCTTCACTTAATACTTCCATCTCCGTCACTTCTCCGATGAACATAGTATGAGATCCCAGATCCACGGTCTGAGTAACTTTCACCGCAATGTATGCGTTAGTGCCTTCTGTGATATAGGGCACGCCGTTCTCTGCATTTTTATATGCTGTATAATCCGCAAATTTATCCACTTCCCTGCCTGACTGAAAGCCAAACCGCTCATACAGTGGAAACTCTGCCGTCCTGCTGAGTACAGATACATTAAACACACCGGTTTTTAACAGCATATCGTGGGTATAGTTTGCCTTGTTAATACAGACGCAGATCTGATTCGGAGTGGAAGCCGCCTGGATCGCGGTATTGACGATACAGCCGTTTGCTTTCTCTGCATTTCTCGTAGTTACCACATATAATCCATAACTTAATTTGTGCATTGCTTTTTTATCCATAAGATCTCTCCTTTTTTCTATTTTCTATCTGCCATACTGCCTACGCTATTTCTATGTAGTATGACACTCCTGATCTGTTTTATTTATTTCTTTATCATGATTATATCGTATTCATAATTATTAGTCAATAATATTAGTAATGATTCTTAATATTATTTATTAAATCTTATATATTCTTACAATGCAAACAAAAAAGAACACTGAAATCCTTTTTTTGATAACAGTGTTCCTCTTGATTGATTTTCTCTGAACCATCAAATCTCTAATAAGTCACCACATTGTGATATACTCTGTAATACCCATCCCCGAGATCTACCAGCTGCAGCTGAATCGCAAAGTTGTCCATGCCAAGCTTTTTCAGCACCTCCGACACATATCCCTGCTCATAGGCTCCGGTATTATACGCCTGCTCAATGGAACTCCACAGACTCTTGGGAACCACATTGTCAAAATGCTGATCTCCGCTCCCCAGAATACTTAACTGTGTAATACAGTTCGCATAATAAGAGTTTAAATCCGTCACAGCGTCACTTCTGGGAGCCGGTGTGGCTACAGTACCGCTGTCGGAGCTTCCGGTATTACCGCCGGGATATCGCAGGGGTTCCTGGGGATTCGGATTGATGTAATCGCTCAGACTGTTTTCAGGCTGATCCGGCAGCGTTACCGAAACACTTCCATCTGTACCTATATTGCTGGGATTTCCGATTGCCTCTGCTGTCTCTGTTACAGTCTCCGCATTATTTCCGTTTCCATACAGCCTCTGTGCCAGAGCATCGGTCATATCCGGATTCAGTGCAAATACCAGGATACCGCCACATAACAGCAGGCAGATCACTGCAATCCCTATTATGATCTTATTGATTATTTTCATTATCCTCTACCTCGTCTGCACCAAGCAGTCCCTCTGCCGAATAGCGGTTTGTTGCATTCCACAGGATCCATTCCTCATAACCGGCATCATAGACTGCCTGAATCTGTTCCCTGATCTGTGTTCCGTTATAGGAAATATGCCCCGGAACCCAGGTGGCAGTAAATGCCTGCAGCCAGGGTCTCACCACAGCCCGCTCTGCCTCCGGAATCTCCTGCAGTTCTTCGACAGAACCCTGCATTGCCGCCGATACCGTCTCGTAAGGATTCGCATCCGGTACCTTCAGTCCGAATACCCCGTTCGCATAATGAGAAGGATACACCATAGGACTGATGGCATCCACGGTCTGTCCCAGCGCCGTGTAATCCTGCCCTACCGTCTGCACGTCGGTCTCACTTCCGATGATAGTGCCGAAGACATCCGCCGTAACCACGCATCCCTTTTCGTGAAGTCTGTCTCCTGCATAGGCGAGAAAATCCTGTATTGCCTGCCTCTTCGGATAGGCATCCATATCCACACCGTAGTCCGCCATATTGGCATCTGATCCCACCGGAAAACGCACATAATCGTACTGGATCTCATCGAATCCAAGGTCTGCTGCCATCTCGGCAAGTTCTGTCAGATATTCCCAGACCTCCTGCCTGTATGGATTCACCCATGCCAGGCCGTTGGCATCCGTCACCGGCTTGCCGTCCGGTTTCGTCAATGCCAGTTCCGGTCTCGCCGCCGCCAGAATGGGATCCTTAAAACATACGATCCTCGCAATGGTATAAATATTATGATCCTTCAGTTCCTGCATAAAAGCCTGAATATCCCGGATGTAGCGCACTCCTGCCTGCATTTCGGATATCTGGTCCAGTACGGGAATGTTCTGTGTAATCTCCTCATTCGTCAGCCGGAACGTCACATTTCCTTCATCGTTTTTCACATCAATGACCATAGCATTCAGTTCCGTCTCATCCACCAGTCCGATCAGATCTTCCATTCCGGTGCTGCCGGCCTTGGGACCGGTGACATAGATGCCTTTCACTTTCGTCCGGTCCGCCATGCGGTCCGCAGTAGTAAGCTCCTGCCGAGGCGCCGGGGCAGGAGTCGGTGCCGTTTTATTCGTATCCTCCGCAGTTCCTGTGGATGCAGCATCTCCACCCGTGACATCCGATGCCGTTTCCCCGGCAGCGGCCACCTCAGCAGAATCCACCGTTGCCGCAGCTTCTATTCCATCACTTCCTATTCCATTCCCTGTTAACTCTATCTTATTGTCTGTTCCGCAGCCGCTCATACTAAATATCAGCATAATCCCCGCCGCCAGAAGTCTCTTCCCTAGACTCTTGTTTCGTATCATCAGTATTCTCCCTGCATACCGACGGTTGGTCATATTTTCTTCGGATCTTTTTACCGCCGGAATACTGTTATCAGATTTTTTTCTGGTCTACTCTTCCTCTGGATAGATCAGTCCCCACTGTTTTCGGATCTCTGTCATCATGTGCATGACATCTTCCGTATAATTCAACTTCATGACCTCCGGTTGTCCGGCAATTGCCCGCTCCATATCCTCTACCTCATAGGCCAGGGCATCCGCTGTGGCTCCTGCCCGGAGTTCCTCAGTATGACCGTCCTCCGTGTAGGTGATCACTGCCTTCTGTCCTCTGGGATATTCATACATCTCCACATAAGCCTTGTCAAAAGATAGCATGCCCCGCTTGGGCTGCTTGGCATGCAGAGATAATGTCACTGTCGCCATCTCCTGCTTCGGATTCATTAAAAGGATACCCGCCTGCTCGTCCACTCCCGTAGGTGCAAATTTCACCTGAGAGGCGATCTGATCCGGACAGGAGCTTAAGAACATTCTTACAAAAGAGAGCGCATATACGCCGATATCCAATAATGCACCGCCCGCCAGATTCCGGTTGAAGAACCGGTTCTTCATGTCGTATTCCTTATAGCTTCCAAAGTTCATCTGTATCACACGAAGTTCTCCGAGGTCTCCCGCATCCACTCGCTTTAACAGTTCCTTATAGATTGGCATATGATAGATTGTCATAGCTTCCGCCAGAACTACGCCGTGCTCCTTCGCCAGCTGCATAGCTTCTTCCAGTTCTCCGGAGTTTAACGTAATGGATTTCTCGCACAACACATGCTTACCTGCTGCCAGAGCTTTTCGCAAAAATTGAATATGCGTATTATGAGGCGTAGAGATATAGATGATATCCACCGCCGGATCCGCACAGACCTCTTCAAAACTTGTAAATACATTCTGCACACCGTATTTCTCCGCAAAAGCGACTGCTTTCTCCTGCGTACGGTTCACAACACCATACAGCTTCTGTCCTCTTTTTTCCATTGCCTGTGCCAGTTCATTGGCAATGACACCGCAGCCTGCACTCACCCAGTTTGCCATCTATTCTCTGCCTTCCTTTCCGCGTTTTTTATTCTCATACATCTTCGTATCTGCCTCATTGACGATCTTGCGGATATCCACGCCGCAGCCCTCCGCCCAGCCTACTGCGCTGGAGATCGGTATGTCTCCCTGCCCATCTTTTTCCATGAGATCGGCTTTTACAGTCTCTATCATGGACTCTATCTCGGTTTCTACCGGATTCTCGATAATCATAACAAACTCATCCCCGCCCACACGATAAACCTTGCGTCTGTCCGTAGACAATTCATACAGTACGGAGGATAATGTCTGAATCAGAACATCCCCGGCGGCGTGACCGTATTTATCATTGACATATTTTAAATTATTCGCATCCCAGAAAATAGCAGCCAGTCTGTGTACCTCCGGATAATACGTCTCGATCATTTCCTCATATTTGTTCTTATTGTACACATGCGTTCCCAGGTCAGTCTCTTTGCGATAAGTCAGATCCGCGATTCTTTGTGCATCCTCATGGCTGCTGATACTGATATAACACAGGATGACAGTGAACATCAAAAGAATCACTGCCCGGGGCAGCGCGCCGTAGAACAGGATCACGAACAACGGATCCGGCTCAACGCCAAACTGCAGTGTTCCAGCCTCCCACTGTTCCAGATACCAGTCTCTGGTGTGATTACTTCCCAAAAACAGGTTCAGATCACAGATTCCATGGTAGAATCCCGCCACCATGCTGATGGTCATGGTCACATCGTTCACTGCATAAGTGATCCAAAGCGTCTGTTTCTTCCGATACTGCACTGCCAAAAGTAAAGGCAATACATAGATAAGAACCGCATGAAAAGACAAAAAGGCGGCGAAGATCGCAGAGATCACGCAGATCAGTGTTAAAAACACATATTTTACCCAATGCTTCGACAGATCTACTTTTTTGTATATGTACAAAACAGGAATACCCATGACCATGGACAATCCCACCGCCATGGTAAAGATTCCGGCATCCACGATAAAAATACGCGTAAGCGTCAGCAGCCAAAGCACCAGCATGGTCACAACAATCCAAAAATATCCCTTTAATGTCCGCAAATTCGAGTTAATCTCCTGCTGATGTAATTCCTGATTATACTGTTCCTGATAATTTTCCATCATAATACCCTGTTTCTCTACCATTTATGATTCCTGTGCATGAACGCATGTCAATTATAGTATAACATATTCCGCGCTTTTTTACATTTATTATTTTCCTACACCAAAAAAACCCATGATTCTTACGAACCATGGGTTTTCTTATATTGTAATACCTTCTCTAATATTTCAATATAGTCGGATCCTACTTATCAGCAATAGCAGCCTGTGCTGTGTTGAAAACAGGGTAGGACTTTCTTCAAACCAGCTGAATATCGGGGCATTCTTCCTTCCATCCATACTGCACAGCATCTCATTCTCTCTATCCAGCAGATTAAATATCCAGACAAACCTGTGGTTTTGACAAGGAATCACCTGTACCAACAGCTTTTCCAGAATTTCTCTCGGAACATTCTTGTCTGAAAAATCTATGTACTGTTTCAGCGTTTCCTCCATCTGTGAAATCTGTGTTTCTATATCTGGTAGTATATCGGTCTCCTGGTCAAATTGCAAGAGTTGCATTTTATAAGTTGCTATCTTTTCTTCCGTCTCGGCTTTCATGCGCTGGTATTCGTCTTTGCTGATTTCACCATCCACACGCAGTTCCAACAGATTCCCCAGACGCTTCGTGTACTTGTCCACCTGTGATTGTACTGCCAGTTGTTCCTTCCTGTCATCTGTCTGGTTGTCTTCGGTGTAGCACTCTCTAATCATATCGACAGCTTCCTGTATTGCTCCCGTTCGGTCAGTCCACAACATTTGCAACAATATCTTCGCCATAAGCTCTAACTTCCATTCTCCAATCATGGAAATATTGCAGTAGCCTTCCGTAGGCAGTCCGTTCTCCTTTCGGAACTTATAACTACCTTTATTCAGCTGACTATAGCACTGATACCCAAACACCGTTTCTCCTGTGTTTTTATTCGTGCGCCATTTGTTCTTTCGATATTTGGAATGTGCGGCACAGGAACACCGTAACTTGTTCAGCCATACATTGTCTGTCGGCTTCTTTCCCATCGTATGGTCTCCCACTGTCTTCGTCTTTTCCGCACAGATTTTCTGTACACGGTTCCACTGCTCTTCCGATATAATCGGCTCCCAGTTTCCTTTTACATACTGGTAGCTTTCTCTGTCCAGATTTTTGGCTCGGTCATGGTCAAGATAGTCTGTAGTGTAGGACTTCCGATAGCCTTTGTATCCGGCATAGGTCTTGTTATGTAGGATTCTTCCGATTTTGGAGGAACACCAACTCACATTTCCGGCACCATCCTTTCTCTTCCTACGTTCCAGTTCCTTACTTATCTGTAGATATCCCATGCCGTCACAACACATATCGTAAATCATCTGCACAGTTTCCGCCTGTTCCGGCTCTATCTTGTAAGTATTCTCTTCCGGGTTCCATTTTCCGTCTTCATTTATGTTTCGTACCAGACGGTATCCGAGAATATTTCCGTTGCCATATAATACGCCCTTCTTTCTGCTGATTTCCTGTCCTGCCAGTACACGTTCCGAAACCTTCCTCGACTCTTCCTGTGCCAGTGCAGCCATGATAGATAGCCGCAATTCTCCGTCATTGTCAAATGTCCAGATATTGTCATTGACGAAATAGACTTCCACGCCATACTTCTTTAGCTGTCTTGTGTATGCCAGTGTGTCTACCGTATTTCTTGCAAATCTACAGACCTCTCTGGTAACGATCAGATCAAAACCACCATTTTCGGCATCCTTAATCATTTTCAAAAAATGTGTCCGCTTCTTTGCCAGCGTTCCTGTAATGCCCTTGTCAATATAACTTCCCGTCAACGTCCAGTTTTCATGGCGTTTCAGTAGTTCATTGTACCATTCCATCTGATTTTCCAACGCATTGGTCTGTGCCTCATGCTCCGTGGAAACTCTTCCGTAAAAGCATACTCTACGTGGTCTCTCTTTTACCATCATATCCATCTCATTTTTTACCTCCGTACTTCATCTGAATTTTTCTGTAAGTTGTTTCGTTTAGCATCTTCCGTTCACGCAAGATTTCTATTAACATAAGCGCCATGTCATGTTGGGAAAATTTGCGGTACGGTGTCAGCCAGACTTTCACATATTGCTGTCGGGTTATGACATAACCGTTTTTCAGACTTCCTACTGCCACCATGTCCAATCCGACATATTGTAAAGAGCGCTGTATGCTTATCGTTCCAGTTCTTTCATTCATCTGTTTTTCTCCTTTTCTCTTCTTGATCATTTTTAAAGTTTTCCATTTTTTTACATAAAAAAACGGAGCAACTTGTGTTTACTCCGTAAGCAAGAAGTAAACATAAATTGCTCCAATTAAAAAATCGAAACTCAAATAGGCTTACCTTTCCTTGCGGAGACGTAACTAACATTTTCCTTATAAAAATGTTGTTATAAACCTATAAAGGTTTCGAGTTGTTATTATGCGTTTATGTTAAAAGATTTTTGTTTTCCTGTCAATATATTTTCAAAATATTATTATCGACCATATTTTATGGCATCCGCATGCCTCACCTTTGCATTGCTTGGCTACCCAAACGCAGCTTTCAAAAGCATTGTCAAACCCAACGCCGTCAACGACGGTGCGAAGCAGGTTTTACTATGCTTTTAAAAGATGCGACCCTAAGAAAAGCAATGTCATTTTGCATTTGTAAGATTTTTTATTCTTTCTATAAAGAAGCTCCATAATTCACAATCGGCATTTTGAAGAGTACTATATTCTTCTGCCCATTCTAACACCAGCTTTTCATTTTCTATAAGTATTTCCGGTGTCTTTGGATTTTCATAAGGCGGTATCTCACCATCCAAAGTTTCTGCCACTCCCCACATTCTGCAAATCCGCATCGCTGTTCTGTAGATTTCTTCTTTTTGCGTGTTGCCGCTCATCCTTTTTTCTCCTTTGCATCCGTTTTTTCTGATAGTCTGCGCCGCCGTCTGATTTCATAAAAAAAACATACATCCGACTTGTTTTCTAAAACAAACCCAGATGTATGTTTAAATTTCCTTTTGTACTTTCCCAATGTTGAAACATACATCTGAACCTGATCTCTTCTTTTCCTGAATTATCAGTCAAAAAAAGAGACACAAGTAACTTGATGTCTCAACCTACTCAGAAATTAGCACACTTTTTCAATTTTGTCAAGAGGATGGGCGGTTATGCATATGCTGATTTTCTAATGTCTGCAATACATCTAACAAGCCTATTTAACAAGACTTCCTCCGATTCAGTTTGTGGTTTCCATGTTAAAAAAACAAACTTATCTTCATTTTCTCTTGCGTATTGTTCTTTCAATCTTGTTTTCTCTTGATATTCCTCATTTCTCATCATGCCAAAAACTTCAACAATGCCAACTTTTTTACATCCTTTAACTGTTATGATTCCATCTTCCAACCATTCAGCATCACCATATGCATTTTTAGTAAATGAATATGGTTTGTAAAATTTAACTTCTTGGTATAGTTTTCCATTCATAATATAATCCATAATTACATCAAAACACTTTACTTCATATGAACTTTCACAAAAAATGCCATATTTATTAACAAGCAACAACGTGAGCCTATCTATTTCTCCCTCTTTTCGTATATTATTGTTTTTATCTTTATACGTTTTTTCACTTTCATATTGATATCCGGCTCCGATGATAATATCATTCTCCAAATCAAGGATTTTATTATTATAAGTGCTTTCATATTGATTCATGGCAATTCTTAACGCATCATATGTTATTTTAACATAGTAACCATTAATTTTTACTGAAAAATAACTCCTTATATCATTATTGTCATTGTTAGTCTTTATATTTACTAGTTCTTGATATGATATACTTGTATATTCTTCATAATTAGATTTTTTTTCATTAATAGAATAAGATACAATTTTAATACTTGTTAGTCTATTATAAAAAAATTGAACTCCATTTTTATCCAATGAACATCCTGCAACAGTTCCTCCTCTATTGGAAATCCTTACATCCTTTGCTTGTCCATAGACTTCTTTGCTAAACTCTTTTTCCAATTTTAACTTTATTTTCGTTTCATCTGCATCGCCTTCTTTCAAAGTAAATCTGCATGCTTGGCGATACGAAACTTCTAAGTTAATCTTCTTTACTAAAGCAGACAATCTCATCTTTTGTTGTTCTGTATGTACAATATCTCTTCTTTTTTTATGTTCTTCTCCTGCTTCTACTTCTCTTCTTTTGGGTCTAGCAAATAAATTTTCATAAACTCTTGCAACTAATTTTCCATCTTCATCCTGCTGCAACGGATTAGCATATGCTATTCTTTTTTGATAGTCCTCATTTTTCCTACAGGCCTCATCATGTTGTCTAGCAAATTCTGGATGACATGGTATTAGTCTTAAATCTGCCGAAAAATGATATTTCAATTGTTTCTCAGGATAACAACATTTACATATATAAATTGTCCCCTTCTTATATGCAGATTCCTTCTGAGTCTTACTCAACGTATATGGATTTAATTCGTCTCCAGTTTCATTATTAATCATTATCAAACTTTCCATTATTATACACCCTTTCTTTATAACTATATCTGTTTTGGTCACCCATCAATTCTTAATACCCAACTATGTAATCATCAAGAAATAGTTGCATCTTCTCCAAACTTTTCCCTCATTTTTTCATAGCTCATATGTAATTCAATCTTACCTTTATACTTTTTATCTTCTTCATTTATCCTACAATATTTAACAAACATAGGTTTACATACTTTACACGCCTTATAATCTATTGCATATTCACATGAATTTTCACATGGAACTAAAATCTGCTCCGCCTTATCTTTTAAAATATTTATGCTCCATGGTTCTGTATCTTCTGCCACCTTACCACACTTCATATTACACTCAACTGTAACCATCATAATATTTTCAATCAAAAAATTTTCTAATTTACTTACATACAGCTCCGCAAACCTTAAATATTTCTTTATGTCATCCAATACATATACAATATTTTCATATGGATGTTTTGGAAATACATTTCCCATATCCGCTTGTATTTTTCCATTATTATTTCTATGAAAAAGATATGAAGATGTTCCATCCAATGAATGCGTAAATTGATTCCTTAACTTTGTCCTAACTTCTTGATGGTCTGCGCTGTTTAAATACTTTCTTATTTTTTCACTTCAGAATTACCAAGTTTTCTTCTAACAGTAGCATCATTCAAAAAAGAAAATATACTTATTTCCCTATCCTTATCATATCCACACTTAAAAAACTCGTTTATAAACTGCCGAAGTAAGTCCCATAATACAATATCTCTATACACAGCATCCTCCAAATAATACGCATACATCTGAGAATTTTCCGTTTCTTCCAATGGCCAATTCATTTTAACTGCATATGCATAAGACCTGGATATTGCATAGATAAAATTATTAATGACCTTGTTAATTCTGATAAGCCATTCTATTGAATTTCTTGCTCTCATTACTTCTTCTGTAATCTGTAGTTGTTCTTCTCTATATAATCGACACTCATCTAAAACTTTAATGGAATCAATACTTTTTTCAATATAATCCTTAATCTCGTTATCTGAATTAAACTGTTTCACACAATCCCCATCCTTTAATAATAGTGATATAAATAAACTGGCACCATCTCTACCGTTCTTATTTGTCAACAACAAGAGTCTCTCATAGTATAAGTTTATTATATCATAAATTTGAACAATTACAAACCCCTTAAACTGCCTTATTTTGCTGAAAAGTTCAGTTTGAAAAGCGGTGTCAGATTGCGTCAAACTATGCCAAATAGTAACAAATTAGTAACAGATTATCCGTACAATTCATTTACCTTTTTCTGCACCGCTGCTGCATCATATCCGGCTTCTGTCAGGCGGTTGATTCTGTCCTGACCGCTGCCCCATTTTCCCGCCCACACTTCTTTTGCCAGTTCTTCAACCGACTTTTTAGGTGTGGATGCTGCGACAGCTTCACCGCCCTGTGTGGTAATGAAAGCATCAAATCCGGCAGCCTTTACCTTAGCAAGCATTGCATCAGCGTTTGCCTTAACACTGTATGCACCAACCTGAATCTTATACAGACCATCGACCTTGACCATATAGGTATCAAATCCCGCTGCCTTTACTTTTGCAAGCATCCTGTCAGCGTTATCCTTTACGGAAAAAGCACCAGTCTGAACACGATACAGAACACCATCAGATGACTGACCACCGCCAAGGTTTGCAGTAACCCTTGCAGCCAAGTCACCAAGGCGTTCATATAACCAATCACCCGGACAGGACTTGTTTGCAAACCATCTGTGAACTGTAATGACCATTTCATTTGACTGTGGTTCATAAGCAAGGGTTTTATCCTTGTCACCAAACCAAATCAGTTTATTCTTACCGTTACGCTTGCAAATATCTGTGCAAAGGTTCACCAGTGATTCATAAACCGCATCGTTCATTGCATAAGGTGCAGTTTTATCAGAAGCACATTCAATAGTAACTGCCCTTTGGTCATTTGCATTTGATGAAGAACACCAAGAACGATTTCCTTCATCAACACAAAGGGAAATTCTACCATCTGAACCAATACCATAGTTACAACTTGCACCCCTTCCTTCCGGGAAACAAGCACAAATAGATTCACAAGACAACTGACCAACCACACAATGCGGTGTGATGCGGTCAATGCTGTGTGTACATTTTCCTGAATGATTCGGTGATAACTTTGTGTAGCATACTAAACTTGAATTACTCATTTTTCTTTACCTCACTTTCTGATTTCTTCTGCAAAATATCAATAGCCTTGGTGATGACTGCCGGGAGTGGTACACCCATAAGACCCGCATTTTCAACCAGTGAAATCAGTTCATTGGTGATGAAAGCAATAATTACTGCGTTTCTGATATAGTCAAGACCAAGAATCAAATCAATGCGGTATGCGACCAGTACAAAAATCAGAGTCATGCACTTTCTGCACAATCCTTTCCATCCGGCTTTGCTTTCCAGTGTCCCGGTATCTGTCTTTGTGCTGTTGTGGAAAACACCCGCAACAATCAGACCCGTTACATAGTCAAGAGCCATGAAAATCAAAAGGGTTGCAAGTCCCGCATCCCATCCACCAAATAAAGTTGCGATTGCTGAACCAATCACACCGAAAATACTGCAAATTGTCTGTTTCATTCTGTTTACCTTCTTTCTGTCTTTTTCTGCATGAAAAAACACGCCACATGACTTCATATAACGGTCATATAGCGTGTTTTTTCGTTTACTTGAACATTTCCTTGACTACTCTGCAAGTTCGCCACAATCAAGGTCAATCAGGACTTCCTTCACCTGTTCCTTGATTCTTTCAGGAACATCAGCAAAGTTCTTTTTACCCTTCACAATAAGGGTTGCATAGATTACTGCCATTTCACCCACATCCTTTCTGAATAATATTTTTATGATAAACTGACGAATCATCAGTTATCACCTTCTGTCAATTCCGGGAAACCTTTTTCAGTCAAGATTGCTTTTACTTCATCCCTGATTTTTTCAGGTACTTCATCAATGGTCTTTTTTCCCTTGATAATCAGATTTGCATAAACTTCTGCCATTGTCATTCACCCCTTTCTTAACCTAACATTTCGTACACATCACACAATGCTAACTGTGTACTTGTGATTTCTGCTTCTAAGGATGCGTTCTTTTCGTCAATCAACTGAATGTATTCATCCTTGGTGTACTGGGTCAGGTCATATTCATAACCTTCAAAACCCGGCTGTTCATCTGTCCCGGCTTCTGATACCGGGGTGATGTTTTCCGCAACCCAAACAGAAAAGTCATCAATGACCTTTGTTTCAGGCTGCTGCACACTTCTTACTTTCTGATACTGTTTCATGCTTTCTACCACCTTTCTTTTTAATATGTTCTTTATAGTACCTATCAGCATAAGGCTGAATTGGTTCAATATATTTTTCAGACAATCGGTAACTATCGCAATGTTTCAGCCAACCCTTATAAGAATTGATTGAACACCATTCTGAATAGTTCATTTCTTGCCCACTTTCCACTTTCTTCCTGATTGCTGTCATCTTGCGTTCAAACTGCTGACAAGTGGATTTTCTTAAAAGGGTATAATCTTTGAAAATTCTGTACCCAACAAAGTCAATACCCCTGACAAATGAAGGGAATATCTGATAATTACCTTTTATCCTTAGTTTCAAATTCACTTTGAAATATTCATCAATTTCACTTAGTAACTGGTGAAGTTCTTCCTTGGTCTTTGCAAAAATACAAATATCATCCATATAACGGTAATAGTGCTTGATGTGCTTTACTTCTTTTATCCAGTGGTCAAATTCACTTAAAAAGAAGTTACCGTCATACTGTGAAAAGTAGTTTCCTATCGGTATACCAACGCCACTAATAAACTGTTTACCATTCAGTGTGACAATGTTGATTTCATTACCGCATGATTCATAAAATTCAATGTTTTCTTCCGTTGCCGGACACGTGCTGATGCTGTCAATAATTTCATCTATCAGTTCAAGCAGTTCAGGGTCTTTGTATTTCCGTCTGAACTTTTGTTTCAGTGTTTCATGGTCAATGGAAGGGTAAAATTTCTTGCAGTCGATTTTCAAGCAATAGGTCATTTCTTCCGGCACTGTATCAACTGCTTTTCGCAACTTTTTGAAAGCTGCATGAATACCTTTATTTGGTATTGCTGAATAGGTGTCATCTGTGAAAAACGCTAATAACTGCGGTTCAATAACCTGTAAAACCGCCCACTGTGCGATTCTGTCAGGGAAGAATGGAAGTTTGTATATTTCCCTTTCCTTTTTACCGTCTTTCTTGGTAAAAGTCGCATATTCAGAAGTTTTATATTTATGGTTTTTCAGCATCCATTGCAGACCCGCCAAGTAGTAATATGGTCTTTTCTCTATCTGCTGAACTTCCTTGTACCACCCTTTTCCTTTCTTTGCGTTCTTAAAAGCAAGTTCAAGGTTTTCCATTGAACAGATTTTTTCATATAAGTTGCCATAGCGTTTCACTGGTTTCCTTTCTCTGTATGCACTGAACCGAACTTTCGACTTGCACAAATGGGTGCAATCTACTAATACAGTCCATGAATTTTGATGTTTTGCCAAGTGGCACGGTAATCAGTTTTCAGTACATTGTTATTCTTATAAAAACACCCCGCCATTTCTGACGGGGTGAAGTTAGTGCATTTACTAACTGACTGCTGATATTCCGATTACGATTAGAAGAAGCATTATTCAGATTCCAATAGAAAGCACTGGTATTCAAGCCATTATTCCAATTAGCACCTAATTTAGTGACTTTGGTTTTTGCTTTTATGGTGTTTTGCCTGAAATCGTCATCTGTATAGCATCCTGATTACCTAAAAATGTTCATTTACTTGGTTTTACGCTGCTGCTTTGCTTGGTACATACACCAACCGACCGCCGACATACCGATTACGACTAGAAGAAGCATCAGTCAGAGCCCAACAGAAAGCACCGGCACCCAAGCCACTATCCCAATCAGCACCCAATATAGCGACCCGCCATCTAGTGTTTCCATTCCAACAGTAATCACCAACAGGAAGTGCAGTGTTACCAAGAAGTTCACCCGGAATGAACAACCAATCATATTTTTCTGAATAACAGAAAGCTGAAACATAACCGTTTCCATATACTGCAATGATTCCGGCATCCTCATACGCACCTGTTCCTGTGTCATCTGCAAAGGAATGGTCTGCAATATAGATTGTTCCTTCATGGGTTGTAGCATCCATATATTCATTGATGCCATCAATCCAACCCCAAATGTTACCCCAAAAATTTTCTTCACCACGATAGGAAACAAACTGAACACCGTTTGCATTTGAAGCTGTGCCGGATGCGTTGCCAAGGTTGATTGTAACGCCTGTTGCTTCTGCCATGTTTGAACTTCCGTCATCAGTCTTATTCACTGCACCCTGACCAATAGCAGACTGCATATTGAAACTTGCATATTCAATCAGCATAAGCATCTGTGAAGCTGATGCTGTTGCAATATACGCCTGTTCCCAACCTGAACCACGCTTTTCTGCAAGTTTTCTGACATTCGCACGTGTGGCGTTCTGTGTAAGACCTGACAGCGGTTTTGCATTTGCGATACTGCAAAGAAGGTCAGCAGCAAAGTCAGCAACCTGTGAATCATCCAAAATGTAGGCTGATGCACTGCTGTCATAAAGCGAACCTTCAAAGGCTGCAAGGTAAATCTTTTCATTTTCGTTGCCATTCTCAATGAAAGCCGGATGAAGTTTGAATCCCGCTTTTGGCGTATCGGATACATAATATCTGACCTTTCTTGTGATACCGCCCTTTTTCTTCTTTTCAATTTCAAGCGGAACAACCTTGTAATAAAACTTTGGCTGTTCAACCATTACCTGAACAATAGTCCCGGATGCGAACTGTAAAGAAGCATCAGAGTTTTCAGTACCAGCCGGGTTACGGTCAACCGCCTGTGTAAGTTTTCCAGTTGTTGAAAATCCCGCTTCACCATAATAAGCTGCAACCCTTCCATCATTCGTTAAGTTGCAGCGTTTTCTTCCACCAAAGCAAAGAATGTTATCAAATCCTTCCCCCGGTGTTCTGTTTACTGCCCCGGCAAGGCGTGTGAACTTCTTATTTTTGAAATCCACTTCCACGCCATAAATATCCCCGTCAGTGTAACCAACAAATGCTTTCAGGTCTGCAATTTCTGCTTCAAGTTCCTGAATGTCACCAATGGTTGCGTATGCACCGGGATTGACTTCAAGTGATACACTGTCAGCATTTCCAACAGTTGTATATAACTGAATGTATGCTGCCGATACCGTAACACCGTTGTATGGTGGCATATAACAGTTATTTGAGGTTTCAATACAAGCAGCATACAGAATTTCACCTTTGTCCGGGTCAACTGCATATAAGCCAAGTGTACGCATATAATACCCGGTTGTGATGTCAACATTTGAAAATGCTGCTTCTACCTTGATTGCAACATTATTTGTGCGGGACACCTTTGAAACAAGGGTTGTCTGCTTGATGTTGCTAAGTGTGGTCAGGCTTTGCAACTGATTTTCCTGATACTGTGTACTGGAAGAACAGATTTTTGTGAAATCAATGTTCCCTGACCCGGCAATCATTTTTGCCATAAGTGCCTGACCATCGTTTGTGATGACCAGTTTTGAATACTCTGCCATTCTCTTTCATTCCTTTCTATGTTGTTTTTATTTCAATGAAATCCACATGAACAACACCTGATGCAATATTTGCATCACCGTCTGCCCTGAAAACTTCACTAAAATCCTGTGAAATAGTTACCATTGCGGTATCTGTTACTGAACCGCCAAAATTTGCAACACCTTGAACAGCAACGGTTTCCCGGCTGTCATTTGTGATGTTCAGCATTTCAGTCTGAACGATTCCACCACCAAATGCTGCTTTTCCACCAATGTCAAACACTTCCCTGAAATCGTTAGTAATTGTGAAGTGGTTGACAAAACAAACCCCACCACCAAAAAGAACAGCACCCTTCACATTGCAAGGGATGCTGTTCTTTGAAACAACAACGATATTTTCAGGAATCATTGAATTGATGATATATTCCAGTTCTTCCACCTGACCATACAATTCAAGGTCTGTTTCCAATGTCAGGGTATACCCAACTTTGAAATCATGTGTCAGGCTGAAATCCGTATTTCCACACAATACAGTCAGCTTTTGAAGCAGTACCCGCATTGTGTAGGGAATTTTATTGAACCATTTGCTTTGAACCCTTGACCTTCTACTTTCAAGGGTATCTTCTGATGTTGGATGAATACCAAGCATTTTTTCAAATCTTGATATACCGTATTCATCAGCGGTTGAAATAAATCTGTTGTAAAGCACCCGGTCTGTTGCTTTCCAAATGATTTGAAATTCAGGATTTTCAGCTTCAAGTGCTGCAACAGGTTCTTTGTAAGTCTGCATAAAAGGCGGTAAATATGAAACAAGGTCAACATCCCTTATCATGCAGAAACACCCCCTAACACTGGAATCTGATATTTGGTCAAGGTCAGGTTGCTTGTACTACCGTTTATTTTTGTGTTTGCCACATCAAGGACACCTTTCACACTAAGAATCCTTGTTTCAATCTGACTGACCCTGACAATGGTGCTTGTGTTATCTGCCCAAGCCTTTCTTAACTCCAACAGATACGCACCAACAGCTTCTTCTATTTCTGTCTTAGTGTTTGACCAGTTGTAACCTTCATCAAAGGTCACTGTTGTTGTGATATATGACTGAACAGGTTCAGCACTTTTCACACTGACCACATGACCGATTGGTGCAAGTCCATAACCTTCCCCGGCATTTTCCACTGGGTCAAGTTCTTCCTGAATCTTGTTCAGCAATACAGTTGATGCTTCGCCAAAATCCAATGAATTAACAACAGTTATAAGAACAGTACCGCCAACGGTCAATTTCTTCTCAAATGAAGCCATATAAACAGCAGAAAGCCATGTTGCAACCTCTGCATCCAGTCCACTTATAACTGAATTGTACCAAGAAGTAACTTTTGTACTTGGTATCATATCAGCCGGGCGAATGTCACCGTTCCAAACCCTTGTTACTTTCAGATTTCCAACACCGTCAATTTTCTTCACTGTTTCAATATAAGCTGCTCTGTTTCCACCAAAGGACTGTTCATTGAAGCTGTCAAAATAACGCTGTCTGAATACTTCGGTATCTTCTTCATCTTCACCCGGTATCAGTATTTCAGTAAGCTGTGCGGTTTGCAATCCTTCAATATATTCCATCGGTATCATATCACCAAGATACTGATTGCCAACTGTTCCTTCTGTTTCACACTGAACCTGATACTGCCCCGGTGTAATCTGTTCAATTACCGCATAATTTATATCACCGATATTGAACCGCTTACCAGTCACATCAATAGTTGCCGGGGTGAACTCACCTTTCAGAACAGCTTTTGTTGCGGGTTCAGGGGTCAATCCTCTGTCCTTTGCAAGCAACACAAGAAATTCCCTTGCAGCGGTATCACCGTATGAATTTTTTATCAGATATTCCAACTCAATGTATAATATCTGAAATTCAATAGCTGTCGGACTGTGGGTGTCATAAATAGGTGAAGATGGTCTTTTATCCAACTTATCAGATACCCGGTTCAGCATACGTTCAAGAATGACTTCATAGGTTTCATTTTCATACATTTTAGATGTTCACCCCTTTCTCTGCTTTGATTTCACCATAGATGGTGTGTACTGTGAATGTGGCGTGAACAACGCCCTTCACTTCAAGGTCAAATTCAAAATCTGTAACGCTGTTTATTCTTGTATCAATGGTCAATGCTTCTGTGATTCTGCGTTCCAGTTCCGGGACTACATAGGTGACTGGTTCACCATACAGGTCAAGGGTTTCAATCCCATAGTACCAAGGATAGATAATGTACTGATACCGTTCAGTGTTCAATATCCTGAATACAGTCTGTTTCATAGCTTCTTGTTCATCTACACAACCCCTGATTGAATCACCATCTAAGTCCATTTTATAAGTTAGGCTTGGTTGTTCTTCAATGTCAAAATCTTGGTCTAAAAAACCAACTGTTGAAGGTATCATTTTCCAATCCTATCCCATACAATAAATTTTTGACCTTCTTGCTGTCTTATCAGGATAACTTCATCACCGACAACCAAGCCATTATGAACGGTGATTTTCTTCTTTCCTGTAATCTTATGGGTATGTGCAAGGTTCTTTGCACCAGTGGTTAGGTTAATACTGTCACCGTTTCCATCTGAACCCTGTACTGTGTGGGTATGTGTGCTTAGGCTGCTTTCTGTCAGCCAGTCAACAGTGACCATTGTGGTGAAGTCTGTCACATTCCTTGAAAGAATCAACTGCTTTTCACCAAGAATCATCTTTTGTTCAACATTGATTTTCAGCGGTGAAGCACTTAATACTTCACCAAAATACACATTGACAGGCTTGGATGCTTCGACTGCATCCAGTGCTGCCTTTTTCAATAGTGCCACAAGTTCATTTGCATCAGGCAACAAATTCACCCCCTCTAAGTGTCAAATCCATCCAATGTTCACCTTCCTTGTAGGTATGCTTGCATTTTTCAACAAGCATCCAGTTTTTCAGCTTTATATCTCCAAGGTCAAGGTTGATTACTACCATTGAACCCGCCCTGACCCTATTGTCACCAAGGGCATTTGTGATTTTCAGGTTACGGGTCTTTTTGTTGTATAATTTCAAAAGTGCATCAGCCTTTGCCTGACCATTTTCACCCTTCTGTAATGTGTCAAAATACTGCAAGATTCCCCACTTATTGATGTTGGAAGAATCCTGTGCAATATAAACTTCCCTATAACCAGTATCTTCATTGTCATAGGTCAACTTGATTTTGTTATAGGTGTTTTCATCAATAGATGAAGTATAGTCAAAGTTTTCACCTGTTTCTTCATCAATCATCAGGTATGCACCCGGAACACCCACATACATTGAAGATAGGCTTTTCAGTGTCAGTTTTCCAAAATCGTCATACAAAACATACATTTCCCCGGTATTGGTCAAGGTCAGGTCAAGGGCGTTTGCAATCATTTCAAACAGTGAAGTATTTTCTTCAACCCTTGATTCTATGACATACCCGGTATCTTCCAATGTGCCAACATTCAGTGCATAGTCATCTGCTATCATTTTTGTAAACTGTGAAGCAGTTTTCCCTTCATACACTTTGGTGTCTTTATTTTTCAAATATCGCAACTGGTCATAGGCGGTGACTGTGATAATTTGGTCTTTTGCCCGTTGTTGCTTGAACACAAAACCAAAAAATACATTGTCACCGTCAGCCTTCATCCTGACAGGACTACCTTCTGAAAAATCAAGAATGTCATCCTTCAGGACTTTGAAAACCAGTTTACCGGGGGTGTCTTTTCGTTCTGTTGACCATTCAATTCCTTCCTGAACTGCGGGTTGGTACACTTTTGTTCCTGATTCATTCCCAACCAATAGTTCAACATTCATTTCAAACACCCCTTTCTATGCTGTCGGAATCGTCAAAATTTGTCCCGGATAAATCAAATTAGGGTTGCCACCAATGACACCCTTGTTTGCGTTATAGATGACCGTATACTTTGAACCGTTGCCATAAAACTTCTTTGCAATATTCCAAAGACAATCACCCTTTACTACTGTGTAGGTCTGTGCAGATGCCGGGGCGGGTGAATTATTGGTTTCACGTTTGGGTTCAGCACTTGCCTTTGGCTTTGATGCTGCAATCTGAATGTTCACCGTTTTTGTCCCGTATTCCCGGTACTGCTTCAAGTTTATTTTTACCCTGAAATCAAAACCGTCTTTTTTGGCATCTTCTGTGATTTTCCAATCTTCCATTGATACCTTGATGTTCGTGTTCAGCAGTTGTTTCCCCACTGGGGTTTTTCTGCAAACAATGAACTGGAACGGTTTATTACTCTTTTTCAGTTCTTCAAAAATGTCAAAGAAATACCCGGCATCCTTAAAGCCTGACTTATAGACTGCATAAGGATGTTTTACCTGTGGTATTTCACATTCAAATTCAATGTCGGTCAACCCCGCTTTTTTCAGGATATTGATTTCACCTTCATTGATAAGTGTTACCGTCTTATTTTTGTTATTGATTTTTGTTTGTATCTTTTCAGGGGTGACGGGTAACAGACAATTTTTCAAATACACATCATACGCCATTTACTCATGCACCCCTTCCGTCATATTATCAACCGCTTCATTCACTGAATCTGTCAGTTTTGTCATAAATCCGTCAATATCGTCACCGCTACTGATGTTATTCTGCATACCTGACTGGTCAATGTTGATTTCTGCGATTGTGTACCTGTTCACTGCTTCTTGTTCAGCAATATCACGCAAATACTTCAAATCTTCCTGTGTAATATCCATGTTGTCCTTGATTGCACCAGTGTCATCAGCAATACTTCCAAGGTTGTCACCAACTCCTGAATTTGCGATTGCATCATTAAAACCTGATGTGTAGTCATCAACATTTGGTATATCTGTACCGCCAAACACATCTGACAAGCTGAAATTGCTGACTGCATCTGCAACACCATCACCCCAAGAAGCACCCGCATCAAAGGCATCTGCTGCCCATCCGTCTTGAAACGTGTCAAAGGTTGAAAAACCATCATTGAACGCATCTGAAATACTGGTGTAATCTTCTTTGTTTCCGGCTGCTTCTGCTGCCTTTGCTGCATAGTCATCTGCTGCGTTTGAAATACCTGAATAGTCAAATTCTACAAAAGGCAACTTGTTCAAGGCTGCACAAATACTTTCAATGACTGATAAACAGGTTGAAAGCAAGTCATACCACCACGCCTGAACAGAACAGATTGCATTGTGAAATGCTGTCATTATGTTACTTCCCAAGGCTGCGATTGCATTACCAATACCAAGGGCGATATTTGCAACGGTAAGACCCAAATTCTTGAAGAACTGAATCACAACATTGATACCGCCAGTAATTACACCGAACCCGGAATTTGCAACACCTGTCAGTTTGGCAATAGCTGAACATACTGCAAAAATTATTGCAATCAGGGCAATAATAAGCATGATTATCCAAACGATAGGACACGCATACATTGCACCATTCAAACCTAACTGTGCAGTTGTCTGTGCCCATGTAGCACCAGTTGCAATCATTGTAGCTGCTGCATACAGACCCTTTCCAACCGCCATCACTGCACTTGCTGCTGCACTTGCCAGTTCAATCCCTTTTACAATGCCAAGGTAAGCTGCATATACTGCCAACGCACCGATGACACCATAAATAATAGGACTGATAATAGACCAGTTATCAGCAATAAAACCGCCAACTGTACCAATCAATTCAAAAATGTTCAGTACAACATTTGCAAGTGTTGCCATTGCTTCAATCGCACCGTTCACGAATGTCTGAAATGCTTCACTGTTGGCTATATCGTTCAATCTTTGAAGTACAGGCTGAAAAGCAATCATTGCTGTGTTCTTCATTGACTGCCAAATCTGCCCCCAAGTCATAGGCATTTCTTCAAACTTGGCATTGATTTCATCCGCACTTGCAAAAATTGCAGCTTTTACAACATCGGCTGAAAGTTCGCCATCCGCTGCCATTTCACGAATTTTACCGATAGGCACATCCAAGTAATCAGCAATAGACTGAATCAGGTTAGGTGCTTGTTCAAAGATGCTGTTCAGTTCGTCACCACGCAACACGCCTGAACCCAAAGCCTGTGATAACTGCAACATTGCGTTACTTGCTTCTTGGGTACTTGCCCCGGCAATCGTCATCTGCTTTTGAATCAGGTCTGCAAACGCAACAACTTCTTCTGAACTACCAAACGCATCCCCGGCATTATTACCGAACCTTGCAACCACATCTGCCATTTCAGAAAATGAACCACGTGCATCCTGTGCTGCTGCATATACCATGTTGACAAGTTCCTGTGTGCTTTGCAGTCCATCATTCATCATATTTAGGCGGGAAGTGGTCTGAACAAGTTCATCAGAAATGTTCAACGCTTTCCCAACGCTTTGAATACTCACAAACGCTAAAACAGCGTTCTTGATTGTGTTGGTCAGTTCATTTGCCTGTTGTGTACCTTCCTGAATTTCCTGATTGAAACGCCCCTGTTCGTCAACATTGTCCCTGATATACCGTTCTGTTCCGCTGACTGTCTGTGACAAACGCAAATAAGCATCGTTTGCAGCAGAAACATCCATGTTCTGCATTGCCTGATTCAGTTCATTTTGTTCCTGAATTGCTGTGTTCAACTGTGAACGTAACTGTTCAAGTTCTGCGTTTGCGGTATCTGTTCCAAGGTTTACCGGGTTATTCTCAATCTGCTGAATACGGTCACGAACTGAATCAATCCGAACCGCCAACCTGTTCAAATCCTGAAATGATTCAGGCGGGAACAGGTTTGTATTGTATGCCTGTCTTGCAATCGCATCTTGCGTACTGCTTAACTGTTCCAACATACTGTTTGCACTCTGAACTTCTTGCTGAAACCGTTCAATTCCAGTGCCAGTGAATACTTCCAAGTTGTCAGATTCCCACTGAATAGGTACTTCAACAGGTTCAGGGGGTGCATTTGGTTGAATCTCTGGTCTGATTGGTTCAGGATTTTCAACAAGCGGGTCAGGAATTACGGGGTCAATCGGTACTGGAATCGGTTCTTGATTCCCTTCATCCACAACAGGCGGTGCAATATCAGGTGCAGTCTGATTGTTCAAGGCATCGTTCATTGCGTTGATTGCTGCGGTTGCCTGATTGATTTCATCCCTTGCACCTTCAATACTGCTTGTGTCAATGTCTGCGTTCATGCTCTGCTGCATATCATACATTGCAGAAACAGCAAGGTTCACTGAATTTACAATATTGTTCAACACACCGCTGAACTGGTCATTAAGTTCAATACCTGTCTGAATAGATGACACCCTTATCACCTGCCTTTCTTAGTGTTTTTTCTTCGCTTTGCTTTCCGCTTTTTTCTTTTCCTTCTTGTCATTTTCAACTTTGATTTTTATAGCTGCTATGACAAAAGCCTTTTCTTGTTCATCCATTTCCAAGAATTGACTTGGCAGAATATGAAGTTTGTGAAGGGCATAGTAAGCATAATTTGCTTCACCATCCCCTTCTTCAATTAGTTTTTTGCTTCATCCACCTTGTCATCAAGGCTCTTGGTAAATCCCTGAAACTTCTGCATCCAAACTGTGAAGTCCTGATATTCTCCGGCATTATCAACCATTGCATAAAGAAGTTCTTCCGGGGTCATAACACCGTATGAATCCTGTAATTCCTTATCGTAAAGGTCAGGGTATACAGTTGATGCCACAATCATCTTTGCAAGGTATTCAGCAGTTTTCACCTTCGGTCTGTAAAGGTTCGGCTTACCCTTAACCGGGACTTCAATGGTACAGGAATCACGCAACGCTTCATTTTCCTTGGAAGTAATCTGTTTGAACTCCCATTTCAGCGGTTCACCGTTTTCATCCTGTAATGTGGTTGTAGGTGCATATTTTTCATTTGGCTTTGCGATTTTGTTCGCTTTCATAAATCGACTGAATTTTGACATTTTTATTTGTCCCCTTTCTGTTTATCATTGAATAGCAAAAACCCCTTATATGAGCGTTATATAAACTCACACAAGGGGTTTTTCATTGTTTAGTTGGTAAGAAATCCGGTCAGATTTGCAAAAGATTCAGGCATTGAGAAATCCTCAAATGTTCCTTCAATTTCTTCATCCAAATACTCACCGTCAGCATCGAATTTTGCAAGAACACCACCGTCAGTATTGCAATCATAGAAGATGATTGTCTGTCTGCCCGCTTCACTTGTAGGGTCATCATTGGTAATCTGCATTTCAAAGTACACATCCTGACCTGTGTTCTTATAATCAAGAAGTGCCTGTCTAAGCACTGACTGATTATAATGTGCAGTTCCTGAAAATGTACCTTCCATACCGCATGACTTGTGACCCGCCATAATAGCACCAAGGCGGGGAACTGTGGTCTTGGTCTTTTCAACCTTTGCTTCCATGTCAATCATCTGCATGAAGTTGTATCTGCGTGTTCCAATCGTGATAAAACATTCAGCCAACTTTGCAGCAATGGTGTCCCTTGCTTTCATAGTAATGTTATCGTTCATCTTTTATCACCCACTTTCTTACGCAACCGTAACTGTCATATAAAGTTTACCCATAGCGTTCACAACGGTAATTGCAGAAGTAACCACAACCGCCTTTTTGGAATCGCCCTGTGCAACCGTAACGTCAGAATCATTGAAGTTTTCGATTGCACCTAAATCCTGTAACTGACTTCTGATTTTTACAATGTCAGACCAAAGGGAAGTTCTGCCTGATGCGTTGTTAGGAACAACACCTAAATACTTGGTATTGAACAAAACAGCATCATCATTACCTAACTGGTCAATGACCCTGATTGTCTGATTGTCCTTAAATACATCACCACAAGTATCAGAAGTTGTGACCATTGTGTTAATATCTTCAAGAACACGAACATCAGCGTTTACTTTGTGAAGCACAAATTCACCGTTCTTCACTGCCTGTTTCAACTCTGTCTGTGTATAATCAGTGTCAACGGTAAATTCACCGTCATACTTCTTATTCTGACAAGACTTGTTGACCGCACAACCCGCCTGAATACCAGTTACCCAGTACACAAGGGATGCTTCTGACCAACCTTCATCAGTTACCTTGTTCTTAACACTGATAGTACCCATAAAGTCGGCAGCAATGGTGTAAAGAATCAACTGAAACTTGATACCCATTTCATCACGCAAACGCTTGTTGAACGCAACATACAGTTTCTTTGTGGTTTCATCTGTAACCACTGCACCCATTGCGTTATAGGTATAAGATTCAATCTTATCCAAGTAAGTCTGATGTGCAGTACCGTCAACAGTTCCATTTGTACCACCTGACAACGGTGTTGAAGCTGTTACCGCAAGCGTTGCATCGGTCTTAAATGTCACATAATCATTTGCCACAAGTTCAGATGCCTTTGTGACAGTCTGTGAATCAACCTTGACTGTTCCAAGGTATGTGATAACATCAAACTTCTTGGAATCGTCTGCATTTGCCTGAATAACAATCTTCAAATCATTTCCACGTGTACCGCCATATAAAGCAGTTGCAAAGGTATTTTCTGCCTTTGTTCCACCGCCATTCAAACGATACGCATATAATGTCTTAGCACCAATGAACAAATCCCTAAGACCTTTCACCTTAGGACTGTCATAGGCATACCCAAAGATTTTCAGGCTGTTCTTCTGAAAATCTCCACTGGTTACTTCAAAAACTTCCCCTTCTTTTCCCCAGTCAAGTTCAAGGGGCATTGTAGCAATTCCCCTGTCAGACAGTGCAGCAGATGCAGATGCAGCCGATACAAAGTTGATATATGCACCGGGAAGTTCTTTGTTCTGTGTGGTAAAACTACCGCCACCTAAAGCCATATTATTTCACCTGTCCTTTCTTATATTTTTCAATCATGTTGTCAACAGTTTCAAAGGTGTAACTTTTATCTTTATCAAGAAGGGCATCCACCAAGTCCCTTCTGTTTGCATACCGGGCAGATGCAAGAATCTGTTCTTTGCTGAACTTCTGTTCTTTGCTGAACTTCTGTTCATTCTGTTCAGTTTTTGCACCGCCTGTATTTTTTCTTGTTGCTGCCAAATCAACCACCTTCCTTCACATTGGTACTTGCCTGTAAACTTTCCATAGGTGTCTGCTGCTCTATCTTTCTGATAAAACAGTCATAATTCACAAAGAAATTCAGAACACCGTTAACCACTTCATACTTCATCTTTGTCCCCATGATTGGCTTATCCTCACCATAGATTGTGATGTACTCCAAACACTGCCACATTCTTTCAGCCACACCATTACATTCCCTTTGCTTTTCATTAGTTTCAGGAAAATACTGGATGCAGAACTGATTGGTTCGGAAATAACGCTTACCAAGGAACAGTTCAGTTGTTGGGTTCAGACAAGTAATAAAAAAACAAGGTTCTTTCAAACCTTGCTTGATTTCTTCCATGTGGGTTTCATAGCCATCCCCAAATTCTTCATTCAGGGAAATGCTGATTGCTTCAATTATTGAATTTATCATTTCAAACATCCCCCTAAATATTTTTTAATCTTGTTTTCAAGCACCTTCGGGGCAATCTTTTCAAGTTCCTGTTCAGATATGGTCATCATAAACTTACCCTTGACCCATCCCTTGTGATTTGCGGTTCTGTGACCATATTCAACATAGGATGCGTATTCAACAGGGTTCACAATCTCAATGACATAAGTGTCACCAAAATGATGAACTGTCAGGGAATCAGCATAATTTTGTGCAGATGACCTTTTTTCACCAGTCCACCCACGCCTTAAAGTACCGCCTTTTTTTCCTGAACTCTTTGGATATTCCCCCACCGGGGTTCTTTTCACCACCATCCGCAATAAACGGGCTGCAAGTTCCTTTGCACACGCTTCAACAAATTTATCAGGGTCTTGCAGCTTGTTCAGTTCATCCCTGAACTTTTTCAACCCATCAATGTTGAAATTCCCCATTCTACCCATTATGCAAAGTCCTTGAACAATTCAAGAATAATTTCCTGATGTGTCGGATATATTGCCGGGACACCGCTGCAAGTGTAATCAGTAGTCACATTGTCCTGTGATACAGTGATTTTTGAACCCGCATTGATTGAAATATCAGGGGAAACAAATAATTTTGTCACCTGTGTGATGGTTGCTGCTGAATCTGACTGAATAGCAGTTTGCAGTTTTTCAAATGACAGTTTACATGGTTGATTTTCCAAAACAACCACTTCAACATCTTTTGTCAGCTTTGACCTTTCATCTTTTTCCTTTTTTCTTTCTGTGACTGTCAAAGTACCAAAATAGGTTGCTTCAATAGCCTTTCTTGCAGCCTTTTGTGCTGCCTGAATTGCGTTTACCATCGGATTCGCCTGAACGAATTAAATTCAGCCTTTCCATAGGATAAAAGGTAATTGATGAAGGCGGTCAGCCTTTGTTCAGGTGTCAAACTACCTTCACCAGTTGCAAAAACGGTGTTGGTGTCACCTGTTTGAATCTGCTTCACTGCATAATCTAAATCAAACCCAACAAGGTCATTTGGTGCAAAGGTTTTCTTGGAAAGAAGAAATTCACCAGCTGCCATATCAACAGCAATGTGTTCCAGTCCTTCCGGCACATCTTGCCAGTTGATTTCATTTTTGATGGTGCTGCGTACTTTCTCAACGCAAAAGGTCAAGGCAAATTCATCATCTGCCTTGACCTCATAACCAAAAGATTTCAGCCTGTCTTTTACTGCATTAGTATCAAACATAGCAACCACCCTTTCAGATTATCCCCTTGAAATGATGCGGGCAATCGGAATTGCCTTGTGGTTGATATAGCTGCGTTCAGAATCCTTGCTTTCACCGGAATGTACCAGTGACCAGTTCGCACCATTTTTCAACTCTGCATCAGTAGGTGAAAGCGTTGCCTGTGACTTTTTCTCATAAGAGATACCAAAAGGTGAAAATACCTTTCTCTGACGGGTATACAGAAGGTCAACACCACCATCTGTTTTTTCATCCCTTGCCATAGCATAAGGAACTTTTGCACCAATATCCTCATAAGAAAATGCACCGTTACCCATAACATAGGTTGTGTACTCTGTGAACGCATCCACAAATACCACATAATCACCAACAGCCGGGGTTGTGTAGCTGTCAGCAACAGGTGTCACATCTTCCAACTTGACCTGTTTTGCAGTAGGTGTTGCATCATTTGCCACAACCTCAACCGCACCTTCATCAGTGGACTTTGCCTTGATATAGAAACCTTCCTGTGCAACAGTCGGTAAATCGTCATCAATGACAACCAACTTACCGTTCCATGTATACAGGTCAAGGTCTTTCTGAATACCCTGTGCATCTGTATATTTCAGGTGTGTTACAAGGTTCAGGTTTTCAAGGTTGGTTGAAACATCACTGTGCATGAATACCAGTGTGAACTTCTTCTTGTTTGCACCACAAGCCTTGTTTGCTGCACTGTTCAGTGTAGTTGCGGAAACCTTACCGTCAACCTTTTCAGTAATGTCATAGGTGTGGTTGTTGACAAATTCAAGGTTCTTTGCACCTGTCATTGCAAAGATACCGTCAAGAATCGCAAGAATTGTACTCTGGTCAACACCATCCCAGTAATCACCAACCTGATTTGCGATATTCTGCATGAAGTCAACACCGCCAGTAATGTCATAGCTGAAATCTTTTTCTTTCCATGCTTTGGCACGACCAACCACAACAACACCCTGTTCAAAGGTCTTTGTGCTTGTTGCTTCAATGTCTGTCTGACCGTCATAGTTGACTGCATCACCGTCTAACAGACCACGCATTGCAATACGTGCATAACTTGTACCGTTCTGTGTACTGAACACATCCTTAATGTCAGGATTTCCCGCCAGTGCTTTTGACTTCTTGATTTCGTGCATATGAAGGTTCGGAACTCTGCCGACCATGTACTTGAAAGCCTGCGGGTTAAAACTCTTAGAATCAAACTTATCGTTCGCCATTCTTTTTCACCTTTCCTTTCTTTTACTCTAACTTAGCATCAGGATTTTCCGCTAAGTAGGCACATAATTCATCATAGTTCATTTTTGAGGTATCAACCTCTGTTCCCGGCTTCTGCTGTGCAGATGCCCCCGGCTGAAAGCCTTTGAATGTCTGCTGCTGTTTCTGCTGCGGTGCATCGAATAAGAACTTTGTATCTTCACCAGTGGTCAGCTTTTCAATCTGTTCAGACAACCCCTTGACATTACCATCTTTGTCAAGTTTGGCATCCGTCAGGTCTAAAAGTGCCTTAACTGCCTTGATGTTCTTTGCATTTGCCCCGGTCAATGCTTTTTCAACCGCAAAATCAACCTTCAACTGGGTCATTTCAGATTCATGTGTTTCCTTGGCTTTGGTGTTTTCAGCCTGTAAGTCTGCAATCTGCTTTGTCAGGGCTTCATTGTCCCCGGCTGATGCTTTCAGGGTTTCAAGCTGCTTGTCCCTGTCAGACACCTGTGTTTTCAATCCTGAAACCTCTGTTTCAAGGTTCTTGATTTCAGCAGCGGATGCAGATTTTGCATTTTCAATGTCATCACCATTGATTTTCATAATGCTGTCAACCTGTTCCTTGGAAAGTCCTAAATCTTCTAACTGTTTTCTTGTCATAATGACACCATCCTTTCAAATACGTTTTTATACGGGGTAACTCCCACATGATTGTTTGGTTGTTGCGGTTTTACGTCTTGACCAACTCCGACAAATAGAAAAGCACCCGTTGCCGGATGCCCTTCTGTGTCACTCTGACCCTGTGACCGGGAGATAATTTTCAGACCACCATACCCTTTCTTTTAAGTCTTGGTTTTCATGTACCTGTGAACCCCCTTTCTGACCTCATATAACGGTCATATTTCAATTATTTTCATTCCATTGATAACTTGTTAAGGTATGAAAAAACACCGCCTATTTGACGGTGTTTCAATCCCAGTGTTCATCATCTTTTGGGTATAATTCCAAAATATCATAAAAATTCGGAATTTCTGAAATCTGCTTACCTTCTTTCAATGCAGTAAGAACTTCTATTTTTTCATCCAGTAGTTCATCACTGAATAAGTCAAAAAACTTTTGTAGTGTTGGCGGGAAATTCTCAACTTCAAGAAACAATTCCCTGACCTTGACACCTTTTTCAATCATTTCCTTTTTTGCCATCACTCACCACCCGCTTTCTTCAAAAGTTCAACAATTACTGCATCCAGTTCAGCAACAAGTTCAGGCTTGTCAGCACGTAACAATTCAATCAAATCAGGTCTTGTCACACTCAATGCTGCATAGTTGGCAATGGTTTCATGTACTCTACTGTTTACAGATTGATAATACTTTCCACCATGACCATACTTAACAACACCAGTGTCACGAAAAACACCGCCTGATAGTGCATCGTAAATATCTTGAAGGTTTCCTATTCCACCACCCATGATGTTTCTGCACTCATAGTCACGTTCAGATTCCAACAGTGATTGCAGCTTGCTATACTGCTTTTTATAATCACTATATGTACCCTGAAAAGTTCTATTCATCATTGCATCATTTAATGCAGTGATTTGTGAATTGTACTTACTACGAACAGCACTTGAAACTTCTTTCCACTTTTCATCATGTTCTGCAAATAACTTTTTCACATCGTCTGACATATCAGAAGAAGTCTGTTTGAACTTATCAACTAAAGATTGTCGGCTTGTGCTGAACCAGTTACCTGATTTCTTCACGTTGCTTCTACCATACAAGTCCATAAGGTGCATTTCTTCATGTAATGTTGTGTTCACCTGTCCGGCAAGATTTTCACCCTGTAATTTTGGTATGGTTAGCTTCACTTCTGCCAGTTCCCCGGTAAAAGTATAAGATGATGTTGAAACTGCATGATTTTTACCATGTGAAATCTTAAAAGGTATACCATTACTTTCAACACTTTCCAGTTTACCCATTCGATTGAACAAAGCAACTGTATTTGCATCTGCACCTTCTAAACTGTTCACATAGTCAACAAGTGCCTGTGTATTCTTCATTTCTGATTTTGCAGTAAAAGCAGAAGGGAAATTTTCAGCTTTCAATTCTTCTGCAACTTGTTTTACTTCCTTCTTTGCCTTAATTGTATCATCAGGCGTTGCTTCTTGCAATCCAGTCTTGTCACCTTCAACAAACGACTGCTGCCATTGCTTATAGGTCATGTTGGCGGGTACATAGTATGTCTTGCCATCCTCACCCCTTGCAGCACGTTCACCAACACTGTCAAATTCGTCATCAAAGAATGGAACAGTGGTTGACCTACACCACACATGAAAAGGCGGTGCAGTAACACCAACTTCCCATTGTGACATAGGAAAATGCTTTCCATCCATTTCCCGGCAAATATCAGAAGTATGTGAATCAAGCGTTGCCACAATTTCAAACTGTTCAACATCCAGTTCAGCAAAGCAGTCCTTTTGTGCTGCTGAACTGAAAAAGGCTTCTTCTGTCATAACCAACCGCCCGGCAACATTCTTTGAAGTGTTCATTTTCCGGGCAATCGCATCAATAGCTTTCTGTGGGTCTTGTCCTAAAATAACATTACGGGTCAGTTCAGTGTTCAGTTCATTGACCAACTTCTGACGATTTCCCCAAATTCTTTCAGAAAAGTTCTTCCCATCAACCGCCCAAGGCTTGTTGATAATCTTTGAAATCTGCTTTTCATCCAGTGTAGCAAAGTCCCAACCAACACCAACACCCTTCTGAATTTCAAAAGCTGTTCGGTAATATCCTGATGTGTATATGTTCCGCATTGCTGAATCAATGCTGTCAAGCTGATTTCCAAACATTGCTTCAATGCTCTGCTGCGTTTGCAGTTTCAAGGCTTCAAGTCTGCTTATGTGATACCGGGCAGAAGCATTTTCAAGTTGTTTCACCCAAGTACCATTGATTGCATTTTCTTCACCATACTGAATATACTGGTTAATGTCCCACTTCAATTCTTCCAGTTCTTTACTGGTCAACATTTTCCGGGCATCTGCCAGTGTAATACCGTTATTTTTTGCAAAACGCTGATACCATGCAGCAATTTGACCTTCAATCTGCTTCTGTGCTTGTCTGTACTGCTTTTCAACATCAGCATAGCACTGTAAACCTTGCTGATTCTGTGATTGTTCAAGCAGTTCAAACCTTTTTTTCCAGTATTCACTATTCTTCATCTTCTACACCACCGCCCTGATTGCCTTGGTTCGGATTTGCCGGATTCTGCTGACCAAAAGGATTGTACTGGGAAAGCATTTCTTCCTGTTCCTTCTGTTTCTGCTGCTCCAACCGTTCCAATTCTTTCTGCGGGTCATCCACCCAAGGATGCTGACCAATGATAGTTTCATCAGACAGGATTCCAACTGACTTCTGACAATTATCAATAGCTTCTGATTCATTTATCAGAATATCCCGGTTGAAGATGACATTCACTTCTTCACCTTCAAAGTTCCCCTGTCCTGTGTTCGCAAGATGTGCGTTCACGAACCAAAGGATTTCTTCAAAGGCTGCCTGATACTCTGTTTCAGTATCGTTTGCATCAATGTCAATGTCAGAATACATTGATTGAATGTTCATTTGGTTTGGATTGCCTGAAAGCCTGTCATCCTTAGCATCATAACCCATTGCGTTCTCAATCAAGGCTTTCTTGAATATCTCAATAATAGCTTTGTAGTTTTCCGCATTGACTGTGATTTCAAGGGTTTCAACACCGCCCTTTGCACTGTCATCATATCTGACCTTGACCGCACCAAAGGTTGCAAGATTCTTTCTGAACTCACCCAAGTCTGTACCATCATAGTTTTTCAGGACAAGAATTGTGTTTCTTGCATCCTCTTGCATATTATTTTCAAAGTCAGACAGCATCACATTGATACCATCCTGTAATGACTTGATTTTCTTCAACAACGGTGTTTCCTGTTCATTTGCTTTCAGCGGTATCAGCGGGATTCTTGACCAGTTGAACCCTGTCACATTCCCTTTTTCATCGGTCATTGTCACATGATAACAATCAGATTCCCCTTCATTTGCAAGGTCAGGTATCAGTGTACCCCTGTCAAGAATGAACTTGTGAACACCATCCAAATCATAAACTTCAACCTTTTCAATTACCTTTGGGATTGTACCTTCATAGCCAATCACCAAATACAACCTGACAGCAAAGTCTAAAATGGTGTGTTCGTTGTCCTTCCAAAACGGTAATATCTCATAGCCGGGAAATAATCTGAAAGAAAATTCCCCTGATTCAGTGTAATAGGGGTATAACCAACAGATACCGTTGTTATATGCAGCCTTGCCACTGTTTTTCAGTGTTTTCATAAAACGCTTATTGAACACTTTTTTCAAAAGTTCAGCGTACTGGTCATTTTCCGTTTCTATCGCAAAAGGCTGACCGAACAGATAATTTGCTTTCTGATTGACCATCTTTGCATACTGGTTATCAATGACCCTGTTGTTTGGCAAGTTTTCAACAACTTGCAGTTCACCGTTTTCACCTATCATTGTACGCTTACGCTTCAAAATATCGTGTTCATTGTCATAATACAGTGAACCCTTAATCTGCATGATTCTTTGGGGTGAACATTTCCACTTGGAAATTTCCTTTTCAAGAAATTCCCGGTCAGTCATCCTTGAATGAACACCCTGTAATATGAAATTGCTGACCTTCAAAGTCAGTGTGTCAATTAGGTTGCTGAACATCTTGGTTCATTCACCCCTTTCATTGCATAATATAATCAAAACCCCTGAAAACGCTATGTTTCCAAGGGGCTGTGTTACTAATTTGTTTCTTTATTCAAAACTGAACGCATCACCTTTGATAAGGCTTTCAATCGCATAACGCATTGCATCCATAAGGTGATTGAAGTCATCAATCGGTCTGTTCAGCTTCTTACCTGTCTTTGTGTCTGTGTCCCAAGTATAGTTGCTTATTTCAGTGATGAAGTTCACACACCTTGGATGCACAATAATGTGATAGTCCTGAATGAAGTCAATACCGTTGTTGATGCTGTCCTTGCCCTTCCTTGCTTTCCTGATTCCTTTCAGACCAAGTTCACGCAATCGGTCAATACTCTTTGGTTCAGCAGAATCAGCGGTTATCTTTTCTTTCACATAACCCATCCGCTGCACTTCATCAGCAATAGCTTCATTACTCATGCCGGGTTTATACATTTCATCAAAAACCCAAATGGTTTTGCTTGCTTGGTCAATAAACCCACAAAACAAAGCACTGGGGTCATTTGTATAACCAAAGTCAAGACCAAATACTGACTTGACCCCTTTTATTGCCTTGACTTCATCAATGCTGAACGCCTTTTCTTCCCAGTTCTCATATACAAGACCGTCAACAATACCCCAGTCACCAAGACCCGCCACTTTGTAACGCCTTGGGTTCTGCTTTCTCATGGTTTCAAAAACCTTCAAGTCAGCAGCATCCAACCATTCATTGCACTTATAATTGGTTGTCATTGTAAGGGTTTCATCATCCGGGTTGTCAAAGAAGCGTTTCTTTATCCAGTGGTGTTCATTCCAAGGGTTCAAAGTCAAGGTTATTTGTTTGAACAACCCTGAACCTTCCGGCACTGCACCACGAATTGATTCATCAAGCATATTGAAATCATCTTCTGAACTGATTTCATACGCTTCTTCAATCCACATCCAACACAAGCAACCAACATCAACTGTGATGGAAGTTACTTTCAGCGGGTCATCAAGACCCCTGAAATAAATCTTCTGACCCGTTGGTTTATAGGTCATTTCAAGCGGTGATTCCTTGATTTCCCAAAAGACATCAACACCAAGGCGGTGAATCGCCCATTTCAATTCTGTGAAACAGGAATCTTTCAGTGTTCTGAATGTTTTCCTGACAACAAGGGCGTTTGCATCCGGGTATTTCATTATGTTGGTGATATACCAAAGTGCAGTTGTCTTTGACTTCTTGGATGCACGTGAACCCTTACATACTCTATATCTGCCCTTCCAACGCCAAAAAGTACCGTAACCCTTACCTACTAATTCAGGCAGTGAAACTTTCTTCTTGCCTGTCTTTGTGGTCTTGTAATCTTCCGGGTACAGAATGAACTTCTGATAACCAAAAACATATTGTGATGAAATCCTATTCTTCACCATAGGAAATCACCGCCTTAATCTTCAAGGGCATCTTCACCAGTGATGACAATAGGCTGTGTAATATTCACATCCAGTTTGTCATTCCACATACCCAAATGCTTACCTAACAGTTCCAGTGCTTTCAGTTTAGAAGCAATCTTGACTTCCCTTTCAACGCTTGACCAGGTATCACTTTCAGATTCCTTGTACTTTACTGATTCGATACAAGCAAGGTCATCAGGTGAAGCATCAGATTTGATTCTGCCCTGATTATCAACAATATCAGTCATTTTCACAAGTGCAATCTTGGCAAGTTCTAAAACAACCCTGTCCTGATTGATACCTGTTCTTTTTGACCGTTCTGCCATCTGTTCAGCAATAGCCTGTTGAATACTAAGTTTTGCTAAGTTCTGACTGCCTTGTTCATTGGCTGTTTTTACTGAATATCCCGCACGAATAGCGGCTTGTGTTGCGTTCAGGTCAATCAGGTATTCATCAACAAAACGCTGCTGCTTTTCAGTTAATTTTGCCTTTTTTGCCATCAACAACACCTTCTTTCCTTCAAAAATCTAATCAAAAACCCCTGAAAGTAGGAGTTTTTAGCACCTTTCAGGGGTCAGTATTTGGCAAAAAATTTGCAAAAAATAAGATTACAAATAACCTAAACGGTTATTTGTAACCCTAAATTTTCAACCTTAACTATACACGCTATATTAAGTGAAATCAATATACATAACTGTATGAATTTTGCATACTGTTGTAGGTTTTATGTCAGATAATGCAAATCAGTATGCAGTTCTTCAAAGGCTTTCAGTGCCTTTTTATGTAGGTCACGCACATACTGATATGACAGACCTATTTCATTCGCTGCATCCTTCACTGTTTTATACTGCACATACACCTTGAACAGAATCTTGATGTAATAATCAACATTCAATTCCTGAATTTCCTTTGTGACCCTGTGCTTTATATCAACAAATTCATCAATTTCCCTGTTGATTTCAGCATCAAGGTCAACATACTTGCAGATTCTATTTTCCTGTGCGTTCTGTGGACTGGTCTGCACTCTGTCCTTTGAATAATCTATTGCCCCGGTACTGGTTGCAGCAGTCATCAGGTCAGCAAGTTCTTCCACTTTCTGATTGATTTTCGTATCAATTACCCTTAACTGGTCTAAATACTGCTTTGCAGTCAATTTTTTATCATTCATCTATCACACATCCTTTCATAGTATCGGTTTGGTATCGGTTAAAAATAGTCAAAAAACACATTCAAAGCCTTGTATTATCTAACAGTATCGGTTGGTAACGGTATCGGTTGATGCCTATATTCTTATATTTTTATTTTTTATAATTCATATTGATATAAAAAAAATAATTTATTATAAAGAATTTACTTTTAACAGTTACCAACCGATACCGCCAGTATTTACAAGGGTTTCAACCGTTACCATTAACAGTTACCAACAGTTACACAACCACTACTTCACAACTTTATACACAATATCATTCACAAATAATGTACCTGTCTGCGGTACTCCCATGAACTGCGGTGTGCAAACAACATTGATTCCGGCTGCATATACTGCATACAACTGTTGTGATATGAAATCACTTGCCATTGCATAGGTCTGTTCATTCAGCTGTGCATTTCCAAATTCTTCAAACAGAATAGGGAAAATGTCGTTGTTCATTGAAACTTCACCTTTTTCCATAAGTAACTGCATAATTTTATTTTCCATCACTACCACCTTTTACCTTTCTTTGGTTGTTCCAGTTTAATATGTGACCACACTGCGGGCATTTGTTCAGTCTGAACATCTTCCCAGTTTCCTGATGAAATAGTTTCTTGCATCCGCATACACTGCATACACTGCATACAGGAACATGACACGTTTCACCCGGAAACATCCCGGCATTATTTTCAATCAGCTTCATCAGGATTCACCACCTTCATCTTCTTGGCTGTGAATGTCATCATTGGTAACTTCTGAATCCTGATGTGCAGCTTTCCAAATAACAGGATTCTAAATCTTTCCTTCCAAGGGACATTGATTGTTGTACTTTCTTCAACCTTTTCAGAAAACTTTGAAATCTGCACTGACACACTTGATACCTTTCTTATTTTCATCTATTTGTACTCCCTTCCTGACTTGGTATCTTTCAACTGTATACGTTCAATCAGTTCAAAACCGCATGAACGAATGATGAACTTCAACACCTTCACCAAATCATAAGCACGTTTGTCAGCTTCACTTTCTTCCCGGCTTACCTGACCCACTGCAATAGTTGCAGTTGGGTCAGCATAACCTTCAATGTTTCTTCCACCTTTCACTTGTCTGTAACCTTCCTTTCTATAATTCCACATTTAATCATTGCTTCAAACATTGCTTCAAAAATAGTGACTACTATGGAATTTCCGGCTTGATGGTATAATGTGCGGTTCATTTTCCCATGCTCTACTTTGCAAGTTGATTCTGCTGCATAGAAATCATCATCTGAATACCCCATCAACCGCCAACATTCCAGTTCTGTCAAATACCTGTACCTTCCACCACCAAGGTCAATGACCTGTGCCGGGGTTCTATCCTGTCTTGTGGTGATTGTATTTGCATAATTTTCAATGACGCTTGCCCGCCTGATTCCCTTTTTTCCGATAGCCTTATACACACTTGGTTGTGTAACCATATAGCAATCAGGAATTTCACCAGTTTCAAGAAAATCATTTATGTTCTGCATTGGTCTTTTCTGCATTAGGTCAAAATTGAACGGTTCAGACCCAAGAACTGATACAGTGAAACACCTCTCCCTTGCCTGTGGTATTCCATAATCACGTGCATCTAAAACACGATAACTATTTGAATACCCCAACATTTCCATATAAGATAGATAACGATTGAAATTATGAACCATGTGTTTAGATAGTACATTTTTCACATTTTCCCAAATAACAACGGTTGGTTTCCACTCACCCATCTGTTCAATGATATGAACTGTTTCCCACATCAAAGATGACCTTGTTCCTGAACCTTCATCTGCACCTTTTCCTTTGTTGATTCTTCCTTCTGCTGCGGTTGCTTTTCCCTGATGCCCGGCAATACTAAAATCCTGACAGGGTGAACCATGAATTAAAATGTCAGGTTGAAGATTCCATCCCACAACTGTTTGCGGTGAATGGTCAAGTTCTTTTTCAAACATTGCGTTGTATGACCTGACTGCTTTTTCATCAATTTCCACATAATCAATAGATTTTATTGGAACACCTATGTTTCTAAGTGCTACCCTTGGTGAACCTATACCGCCAAATAATTCAAGTATTTGTATTTTCTCTGACACATTCTGCACCTTTCCTTTCTGTTAAGAACTCTTAACTTTATAATCAAAAAAATTATTCCTTCACAAATATCTTACGGTTCACATTGTTCAATTTTTTCTGAATCACTTTGAACCCAAGTCTTTTGTTTATCTGTTTACTGAACACGATGTTTGACATAGGCTGCATACTATTTTCAGCACAAAATACCTGATACCTTTTATAAACATCAGCAGTTGGTTCATTTTCAATCATATCAACACCACAATCAGCAATAAATGCAATGATAGGATTGTTTTCTTCTTCATATTCATCCAACTGACCCTGAACCTTTTCTGACTTGGTAAATTCATTATTGGTTATGACCCTTTTCAGACCTTCCACACCTAACTTGATAAGGTATTCGATGCTTTCCTTCTGAATCAGCTTGTACTTGATGAATGGGTCAAAATCCGGGTCAATGGTCACACCATCCGGCAAGTATTTTGAAAAGCGGGCATTGAATGGAATAATAACCAAACGCCTAAGTACCGCCCCGGTCTTGTCCTTCATTCTTGGTATATCATTTGCACTGAACAAAAGTTTAATAAACGGGTTGAACTCAAAAGGGTCTTGTCCTTTCCGTTCCGCTTTGATTCTGTTACCAGTAACAATCTTTTTGAAGATACTGACCTGTGAACCTTGAAGAAAATCATCCCCTATATCATCACCGATGTTTGCCATTTTTCCGAACATCATTGAAGTATTGAACCTATCACCAAGTTCTTTCAAATCCAGTGCTGAAATATTCTTATCACCAAGGATTGTTTTCACTATATCCAAGAAGGTACTTTTACCGTTGTTTTTGTCACCAGTCAGAATGAAAGCCTTTCCCAGTTCATTTCTTCTGTAAAAGCAATAGCCAATACATTCTTCCAATAATGCCCTGATTGCTGCATCATCACAAGCAAGTTTGTTCAAGGTCTTGTCTGCCAGTTCAAAATAAGCATCCGGGTTATAGTCCCAAGGTATTTTGTTCGTAATAACAATGTCAGTGCTGAATGGTTTCAGTTCCCCGGTTACAAGGTCATATATGCCATTATTGAAAGCAATCAGGTTTGCATCTGACTGTTCCTTTTCTTCAACAATCAGTTCCATATAGTCAAGCACTTCCCGGCGTTGCATCTTTTTCAGGTTTGGGATGTACTGAATCATATCAGATTCAATTTCCTTGTACCCGTTGGTATAAATACCGTCTTTGTATATATGTAACTGACCATTGATTTTGACCACATGGGCGGTGTTCTTCATATAAACTGCGAACTTGTCAAACAGGAATGTTGACCCCATGAAAAACACTGGTTTCTGAAATGCTTCATCCCTAAGAATCACTTCCAGTTCTTCATCAGACAGCGGTTCTTTCAGAACAAACTTGTTCAGAATCCTGATACATTCCCTTGTTTCATCGACTGTGAAATCATTTGCTGTCAGGGTCAGGATATAATTGAACAATGCCTGATTTCTTCCATCCCCGGCATCCATATCCACAAATTCAGCAGTTGCCTTGACCGGGAACAACCACTTTGGAACTTCCTGATACTTTCCACCTTCTTCAATATCCCATTCACAAAACCGTTCTTCACCATCAATCTTGATAACTTCATAAGACAACTTACTTCCGACCTTAATATCAGCAGTCAGACCAACAGCAAGTTGCACGTGTGTCCTGTTCCTTGCTATGGTGTGGTTTTTGAATAGAAAATGTTTACCCCTACTTGTGCAAAGGACTTTACAATCAAGCTGCAAATCCTCAACGATATTCATTAAAATTTCAGACTGTTCAGAATCGTCAATATCAATAAGGATGGTGTCATCTGCCAATACTCCACCAAACCCACTAAGGTTTTTTACTTCCTCATAGGTTTTCCACTTGGTTCTGTTTTTTAACTTTTCAATGCTCTGTTTACCCTTGGTTTCAACATAACCTTTGTAAAGCATCCTTTTCACCTACCTTATGTGATAATTTGCAACACTTTCTTGTAAAATTCCTTATTCCTGATATTTTTATCAAAATCAGACTGCCGGGAACGTAACAGTGCTTTTATTTCCCGCATTTCCTGACGGAACTGCTTGACATACGCATTGTAATGTTCCCACCCGTCAGACTTATGCAGTGGTGTTGATTTCTTGTATTGGCTGCGATTATACAATGCGTTGTCTAACTGCTTTTGACAGAACTTCACTTTTTCTGTATATCCTATGATATACCTTTGATTTTCCTGTTGCTTCGGTTCAAACTGTTCAATTTCCTGTTCAACATATTCCCTGATTTTATCTTCACATTCAGGTGTGAAACTGTTCCTGATTATCTTGACCAGTTTTTTGACCTTTGAAATGTTCCGGCAATCAAGGAAATTTTCAAGGTGAATAACCATTGAACCATGTTCATACTTGATTTCTAAATCCATTCATACCTTCCTTTCCCGGCATCACGCTACAATGCCAAATTGCTTCAATCGTTTCTTTGCTAAATCTATATACCAACCTTTATCAAGGGTTTGCGGTGTTTTAACCCCACACACATCATCATTACAAATGAAGCAGTGGTCAGGGGTATTTCCAAATTTTTCACCTTTTGTTTTCACTTTTTTCCTTTTCAGTAATCGACCATCATCCTGACTGTTTGAAGCAAATACCCTGTATGACTTATAACTGTATTTGACCTTTTCAGGGTATTCATATACTTCTTTGATGACCCGTTTTCCTGTCTTAGTGATGACTGGTGTGCAATGCTCATGTTCAACCCAATCATATTTTTCTGACAGCTTGACAATCTTCTGAAACATAATTAGGTCATCACACTGATTTATGGTCTGTTCCACTGGTGTCTTATGCACCATGTATTCAACCAGTGCTTTGTTCAGAATAGGAAGGTCATTGTCTGTTGCAGACAGTTCCTTCACATAAGCACCGATTCTTTCAACACTTCCATCAGCACCAACCCAAAGGTAATTGTTCACATCCTTCTGATAGATTTCTGAAATATTATCCAGTTCAAGAAGAATTGAACACTGGTCTGTTGAACAACGCTGCTCCCATTCCCAACAAATATCATCCACCATTTCAAAGGCTTCATCAGTGTCAGGAATCCAAATAATCAGACCATCGGTATTTGACTGAATCAATTCAAACCCCGGTACTGCTTCAAGGTGTTCAATCAGGTCAAGCAACATAAGCTGACCATTGATGCACATGCAGTTATTATTTCTTGGGTCATACGCCGGGTTTGTTTCATCCTTCATACCACCTGAAAGTGCGTTCAGCATTTTCTTATATGGTAACTGTGCCTTCTTCCAGTTCTTAGCTTCTGCCTTTTTCCCGGATTTTGCAGCAGCAATTTGTTTTGCTTTCATTGACTTCCTTGTGTTGTATACCAAATGATAATTGTCATTAGTGGCTGCCCTTGTGACCAGTCCCCAAGCAATCAGCATTGAAGGGTAATAATTATTCACATCTACATGAAGAATCTGCCCGGTCTTATGTATTGGTGTATCTGCTGCACCATGCAGACCACCAAAACCAAATGAATGTGGTATACCCGCAACAACAGTTTCAAGGTTCTGTGACTTGTACCATAGTTTTTTATCGTATTTGTCACAATTCTGTAAATCCATAGCCAAGGCTTCTTTTTTCTTTTCTTCAAACCAATCCTGAACATATTTGTATTTGTTCAGCCTTAAACAAGGTAAGAAGAAATAATCAAATTCATCCTTGAAGTCCTGTTTCACGCATCCAAGGACTTTTGCAGTGATTCTTGCTTCACTGTCACCAATATTTGACAGGCTGACCGTGTTCGGAAAAGCCTGAACAATTCCATGCATCGCATTAAATTCATCTATTTTTTCAAGGAAAATCTTGATTGTCTGTTCCACATCATGCCGACAATACTTGATTGTTTCTTCAATTTCAGCCTTGGTCAGTTTTCTATTTATATCAAAAGGAACGCCAGTTTCCTTGATGTTTGAACCAAGAAAACCTTCCATTGTTTTCAATCCAACTGGGGGGTTTGGCATTACATCATAGTTTGTCATCGGTACTTTGTTGAACACTGACGAAAACTGCCACCCTTCCCTTTTTTCTAAAATTATCCAGTCATTGATTCTTTTTGGGTTCATTCCCAACAGAATACCTTTCATAATGTACTGGTCATAGTGGCGGTTGTTAAAACCTACCCATATATTGCTTGTATTTGCTTCATATAAGGCTTTTAATTCGTCAGGGTTATTTACTATTACCTGTTCTGTTTTACGGGTCACATCAATGAAAACTGCAAGCCAATCTTCCTTGAAAACCTCAAAATCGTAAAATATCACTACTGTTCACCCTTTCTGAAAATAGCGGTGGAAGGTGTGACCCCACCACCGCCTGATACTATTTTAGTTAAGAACTCTTAACCTTTCAACAAAAATTTTTACAGGTCAAAAACCTCATTGATAGTGATAGGGTTGAACTTGCTTGCTGCATAGGTAACTTCAACTTCGATGTTGTTCTGAATGGACTGGAACACATCAAGAATCTGGTCTGCAAAATCCTGATAATTGATAAACTCAACAGGTGCTTCATCTTCACCAAGCAATTCATTGACCCATGTGCAGACAGATTTGATTGCCCTTCCATCATTCCATGTTTCGCTGACCTTGTTACCGCTGATGACCCTGTTGAAGAAAATCATGCGGTTTGCCTGTTCACCTTCCTTGATTTTGCACTGAACCGCAAACATCAACTTATCCTGTGCCTTTGTCAGCTTAATTTCCATCTTCTCAATGCTGACGATATACTTACCATCCGGCACATCGGCAAAGTCTGTGTCCTTTGCTTCTTCAACCTCTTTCTGCAATGCTGCCAAATCAACCTTGTTGTCAAATGCACTGAAATCAATAGCCATAATTTTTCACCTTTTTAACCTTTCTTAGAATAATGTTCTTTTAGTTGTCAGGACTGTTTTCAACAGTTCAAATGCCTGAACTTCATTGAATCCGGCATTTACATAGGAATCATACAACTCCTTTGCAGCTTTCGCCCCTTCTTCCGGGGTTGTTTTCTTCTGCTGTGCTGCCATGTTTGGATTCGGTCTTTTTGTACCGCCCGCCATACTCTGATGAATACCCTGTTTTACTGCGGATGTAACCATCAAATCAAATACTTCATCAGGAATACCAAAAGGATTGTTCATGTTTTGTACCTCTCTTTCTTAGCGTGTTCTTCTTGTTCTGCGTGTACGTGTTCCAGTTTCCTGTTCAGGTTCAGCATCCTGACCTGATTCTGAATCAGGCTGTGTCTGCTCTGTTGACTGTGCCTGTGTTCTGCGTGTTCTTCTGCCGGATTCAGGCGGGTTCATTGCACCTTCAACCGGGTTTTCAGGCTTCGGATTTCCCGCCTGTGCCAAACGCTTCACACCTTCACCAAATTCTTCCTTGGTGATGACCTTTGCACCTTCCGGAGCAACATCCCCCTTGTGCTTCATAACATAGTTGTCATCTGCCGGAATGTAGAAATAGGTATCTTCTGCCAGTGTTTCAGGTTCAGCAGACTGTTCAGCGTTTGCCTGTCTTTCCTTGCGTGTACGCCTTGGCGGTGTTTCAAGTTCAGGCTGCGGTACTGCATCCATAACAGCAGTAGCTTCATCAAAAGGAATTTCTTCCTGTCCCGGAAAAGCCTTGTCAAGTGCTTCATCCCTTGCAGTCATATAATCAGACATTTTCTGCTGATTCTCTGCAACCACTTCATCATGTGTTTTACCGCTTGCCTTGCGTGTTCTGCCACTTCTGCCACTTCTGCCAGTAGATGCAGCCTTTTCAGGTTCAGCAGACTGTTCAGCATCCTGTTCAGCAGTCTGTGGTGGTGTCACTGTTTCAGTTGCGGTCTTGGATGCTTTGCCACCTCTTGCCCTTCTTCCATTGGCATCCGGCTTTGCAATATCCGCTGCAACTGCTGCATCAGCCTGACCCATTTCTGCATCAGTCTTATATTCACCCACTTCATAGAAGTTGCGGATTTTATCAGCCACATAGTTCAAATCATTGTCAATAGCGTATGCTGGGAACATTCCCATAGGTGACTTTACTGTGTCCTTTCCACTGTTCTGTGTGTAGAAGTAATACTTACCTTCATTCACACCAGTTCTAAGAACGATTGTGAAAAGTCCCTCAATGGTGATTTTCTCACGTAACAGTTTACCAATCAGCTTGATTGTTGTCACACCGTTGTCAAGGGTTTCTGTGTGGGTCATATAAGCAACAACCACATCTTCCGGCAGTTCCTTACATACTTCAATGATTTCAAAGTAATTTGCACCGAAATCATTCCACTTGTCCCAACCGTTTTCTTTGATACGGTTCATGTACGGAACAGAAAGAATATACTGGAAATCATCAACAACAATCAGCTTCTTTCCGGATGCTGCCTGTTCCTTCATAAATTTGCAAATCTTGCGTGATTCCGTTTCACTGTTCAGCATTTCAAACTTACCCTTGAACGGTAATGGTTTACCAACCGGGTTTACAACAGCGGTTGTTGCCGGGTCACAATTTCTCATACTGGTACTTTTACCAGTGCCAGATTCACCCATAATCAAAAGCATCTGTGCCATATTAGTTCACCTGTCCTTTCCTGATTCTTTCAAAATTGGCTGCCATGTTATGACTTACATGGTGCTGACCAAACTGCTTCTGAACACCCGCACGAATCACTGAACGCAACAGCTTACGGTTATACACCGGGCGGGGATTGTACTTTTTACCCTGATTTTCATTTACCATTATTCTTCACCTTCCTTGATTGTAATTTTTAATAACTGACCTTTTGCAATCTGTTCAACTTCCACTGCATAACCATTGTTGATAAGGATTCCAACAAAATCCTGATAACAGGTTGAATTTGCGATTGTTACACAACCACATTCCCTTGCAGCATCCTGTTCAATCAGTTCACGCATATCTGAAATCTGTTCATTCATCAGGTGATTAGTTGCCTGTGCATCGTGAACAATATATTTCAGTTCATTCACCTGTGATTCTAAATCTGCCTTTTCTTTTTTCAGACGGGAAATCACTGCATCCTTGTCACAATTTTTTCTTGACATTATTCTTCACCACCTTCTTCTGTGCATCCTTCTGTTACTCTGCTTGACCATAAATCAGCATAATGCAGTATCAGGTACAACGGTGTTTCGTTGCCTTTTATCCCATAGTTAGCTGTTTCATAAAGACCATCATGGTATCTGATAGCAAATTCTTCATCTTCTGTCAGGTCAATGAAAAGGGTTGCTAACTTAATACTGCGGGTTGCGTGGTCAATCGGTAATAATGCCGGGTTACGCTTGAACGGTTTAGCTTCAGATGCTTTTCCTGACTTCAAAATGTTAGGTACATACATCTGCTTTCCATAATCACCGCACTTTCCAAGGTCATGTAATGCTGCTGCAATGATTACTGAATCCCTGATTTCTGCATACTTGTTTTTTCCAAGAAGTGCATAACCAATGTTTTCTGCTGCCATCATCACGTTACGGGTGTGATGCACAAGACCGAACTCACAACATAAGTGATTGCCACCACTGCAAGGTGCGGAAAAGAAACCAATTTCTTCCATGTACTCAACCAGTCCTTCCATACCTTCACGCTTGGTTGCAAGTAAGCGGTCAACCACAAACTTCTTGTTGTCAAGTTCCTTTGCATTTTCTTCTGCAACCTGTGTTACATCTTCCTGAATTTCTTCTTTCTTTTTTGCCATGTTCTTATTCTCCTTTTAATTTTATTTCCCAACGCTTTTGTTCTTCGATATTCCCAAGATACCAAGCGTTAAGTTTCGATTTGTTTTCATTGAACTTTTTGAACTGTTCAAAGTCCTTTGGATAAAGCAAGATGCCATACCCGCCTGATTCCCTGATTTTCCTTAGATTGTAAAGCTGCAATAAAGAAGGTTCACCTTTGTCTGCTTTGACCTCAATACCTAAGAAGAAACCGTCAGAACTTACCAATAAATCAGGTATACCGCTTTTTGTGTAGGATGCACCGCCCCAGTATTTGAGTAGCCAACAACCATAATTTTTCAGATAGGTCTTGACCTTGTTTTCAAAGTTCTTTTCTGCTGCCAACTGGTTTCACCTTCTTTCTTCTTAAAATCCTTACAAGGGTATTCCCTTGAACCTTCCAAACAATGACTGTAATGTTGGCAATCTTTGCAAGTCACCCCACCACCTTCCTTCTTCTTTTTCGCTTGCACAATCCTGTGTCCCAAGCGTGTTGAATATTTTCAGCCTGTGTGACCCATTCAAGTTGTGATGCTCTGCAATCATGCTTTTTGCCCCGCTTGTGGTTCACAATGTTCTTTGTTTCAGGGTCAGGATTTGGAATGTGTGCAACTGCAACCAATATGTGAAGTCTGCAATTTTCACCATCCAGTTTCACCCGCAAATAACCACTTCCGTCATCATACGGTGCAAGTATGTTACCTGTTCGGATGTTCCTGACCTGTCCCATTCTGCTGACCTCATAATTTGGATGACCGTCAACAACTTTCCATTTCTTTCCCAAGTCAATCACCTTCTAACTGGTCATTGAACTGTTCCTGAATAGTCAGGATGCTTTGTGTATAATCTGTTTCAAATATCCCCTTTTCCCACAAACGGGAAGCACCATTTTCCCCCATGTTGTACGCCATCAGCACCATATTTGTATCTTGATAGCGTTCAAACAGTTTCCTAAGAACGAACACACCCGCCCTGATGTTTTGATAAGGGTCTGTGTAATCAGTGACACCGATGGTTTCTGTCAGCCAGTCATGGTTGATTGCGTTAATCTGCATATACCCATAGTCATTTGTGCTGCTTATCACATTTGGGTCAAAACTGCTTTCATGCTGAATCAATGCCATCACAAGGGTAAAATCCAAGTTATAACCTGAACACAAGTAATATACAAATTCCTGTTGTTCTTCCGGCATCTTGCAATCAAGCGGTTTGAAATCCAAATCCCCAACACCCCAGTCAAGTGAAATTTCTTCTGTGAAACATCGTTCATCATACGCCCCATATACAAGGGTTTCTGTGCTTACCTGTTCACTTGTATGTATTTTTTCTTTTTCTCTGTCCTTGGCGGTTATATGAGTTTTCAGGGCATATCCTGACAAGCCACCAACCAAGGAAAAGACAACTGCAACAACAGCCCATGATGCAATAATGCGTTTTGCCATTGCTGCCTTTCTAAGATTCTTTGAATAGTTCATCTGTCAATTCCTTTCCTTCTTGCAATGCTGCAAGGTTCTTTTCTTCAATGCTACCTTTCACCAACAGGTAATAATAAAAGCAAGTGTTATTCTGACCTATTCGGTGAATACGCTTCTTTGATTGTTCCCAAAGGTCACATGACCCCTTTCCAAGTGGCAAAGTAAAATAAATAACCTTGTTCGCCTTTTGGAAGTTACCCCCCATTGCACCCGCCTGATACTGAATGAAAGTAATGCTGTTGTCAGATTCTTCATAAGCGGTTCGGTCATCCTCACCACCACGAACCACTGAAACAGGTCTTTCAAGTTCCTCTGCAATAGCTTTCATTGCTTCATATTCAGCGGTGAAGTTATAGAACACAATCAACCTATCTTCTGTTGACTGTACCAAGTCCCTGAATCCTTCCAGTTTTTCCTTGTGATACTGACCGCATAATTGCCGGGCGTATAGTGTCTTGGTCAAATTATTGTCACCGACAAGTTCAGTGTCATCATCAATCATCAGGTAACTGTTTTTGATGAAAAACTTGTATTCCTTTGTTACCTTGAACATAATCTTCTGTTCAATCTGTTCAGGAAGGTCAAGAACTTCACTGGTTTTCATAAACACTGCACCATACTGTGCCAGTTTCTTTTTCAGGTGTTCCACATTCTTATAACCAACAATCACTTCCTGTTTGAAACCATCCCCATTTTCAACCCATTTGGTATCAACATAACTGTTCCAAAAGGTTTTTTTGCTGATGTTCCAACCAAGCAACTGAACCTGTGACCATAAGCGTTCATACTTCCCGGCTGTCGGTGTACCTGAAAGCAATACAACACTTTCAGGTTTCATTTTCAGAATGAATTTTGAACGCTTTGCGTTCTCATTTGTAATCAAACTTGATTCATCAAGCATCATGGTAAATTCACTTATTTTCAGCAGCCAATCACGCCTAAAAGTCAGGTCATAATTGATAACACCAATAATTTGAATATCCCTGTTGTATACGCTCTTTGTGTCAAGCCTGTTCCTGAAAGTGATTGCTTGTGATTTGTGTGTCAGGTCAAATACTTCATAATCAGGGTAATGGTCTTTAAAATGCTGCACCCAGTCATCTATCTTGGATTTCTGACAGATGACAAGGTTCACATCATTGTTCAATTCCCATACTTTTTCAGCACCCACAAAGGTTTTACCCAGTCCCATATCAAGGTAATATGCAACCCTGTTGAAGTCTTTGGTTTGGTTCAAGACCTTTTCCTGATGGGGCATGAAATGCAAATTACTCATTTACATTGATACCCGTACACTGTTCAAAGATTTCAGGGTCAAAGTTCGGTAACGCCTTGATGATATTCTTCTGACGGTCTGACAAGCTGCCCCACCATAACTGACCACAATCAGATTCATCAAGCACTTTGAGATAACCGCCTGTTGTTTCGTGTGTCGGATGCTCTGCTTTTTCTTCATCCGTCATATCCTCTGAATAAATCCATTCAACAACATTCTTTGGTATTCTGTTCAACAGGTATCTTGCATCACTGCGTAACCAATCGTTATAAGTCCAATCAGAAGGTTTGTTGAAGAACATAATCTTCTGTTCTTCTGTCATAAAACATCCTGTATTGAAAGAAGATTTGTTCCAGTCCCCGGTGTTCCAGTCCCCGGTGTTCCTGTTCCCGGTGTTCCTGTTCCCGGTGTTCCTGTTCCCGGTGTTCCAGTCCCCGGTGTTCCAGTCCCCGGTGTTCCAGTCCCCGGTGTTCCTGTTCCCGGTGTTCCAGTCCCCGGTGTTGCAGCGACCTGTGCAATTCTTTCCCGTATTCACGATACGCAACACTTCATCCCAAGGGATTTCACGCACGATTTCCAGTTTATCGGTACAGGACTTGTCCCCTTCTTTCAAAACCGTACCGTATGCAATGACTTCTGCAACCTTGTTGTTGCTGTCAAAATCGTAATAATTGAAGCAGTCAGCAGCGTTTTCACAAAAGTGCATACCATGACCGCAAACATCAAGTTCCCCTTCTTCTTCAAACTTACCGGGGCAAGTGTACTGTTTGGTGTTACCATTCGGTGAACAAGTCCAATCAGGTCTGAACACTTTGAACCCATGAACAACTTCCTGAACTTCCGGGGTTTCAAATGCTTTCTTTTCTTCCATGCCTTTATTCCTCACTTTCCAAAAATGCAACTGCTCTGTCATAGTTGCGTTCTAACATTCTAAGTTCTTCCTTTTCACGTGATTCCTTATCACATACTGCCTGATATATTGCATCATTTCTGAAAGCTGTCACTTCATTGGTAATCAGGTCAGTGATAACCTGTGGTTCAAGTGCATCCAGTTCCCAAGATTCATCACCGTACTGTTCAATGTATTTTCCGCATCTGCTGTCAGAAAGTTTTGCCGGGTTTGGCGGTGGATTGTATGTGTCAATCTGATTCATTGTCAGTGCCACACGCTTAACTTCTACATCTGCACCAAACAACCACAATCTTTCCTGAATATCCCTTGTCATATCAATACCACTTGGGTCATGGTCACCCAAATGAATGATGATGCGGTTTTCTCTGTCACGCTGATAAATGAAACGCTGTGCAGCACTCCACATTTCTGACTGGGAAGTGTAACCCCTACATGAAAAATACGGTGTGTCAAGTGGTCTGCAAGCCTGTCCCACAATGTCAACCAAGGCATCCTTTTCAACCCATACTTCAACATAATTTGGTTGACCTTCCCACTTATCAAGAAGGTATGAATACCTTGCGGATGCAATCACATCTGCCGGGTTATCCCAGTGACCATTGCTTCTAAGATTGCGGGTTCTGTCTGTTATACTGTGCCAGTCAATCAATCCGGCAAGTCTGCCATCATTGATAAGGCTGCCAATGTTCTTATAACTGCGTTCATTGTTCGGTATGTAACCACGTGCAACCAACTGATAATATGCTTGTCTAAGGGTCAGTTCATATCCCTGTGCCTGATATTCTTCAACCACCTGATTCACAAGTTCAATCAGGTCAAGGCTTTTCTGCTGAAACTTGATTTCTTTATACTGAATTTTTGGCATTTCTCACTGACCCCCCCTAAAGTGCAACGCCTTCAATTTCTGCAAATCTTCTTGCATTGATGAAGTATGCCCAACGGTTTTCAGAAGTCTTGACTGCATACCCCCAAGGGAAAACTCCCTGTTGCAATCCTTTTCTTACTGTACCCTTATCCATTCCAAGGAAAAACGCTGCTTCTTCCGGCAACATCTTCTTGATTTTCCCTTCTGCAACTGCATCCTTCGGCATTGCAACAACTGGTGCATCTTCCTGTTCAAAATAGTCAGGTGCAAGTCCAAGTGATACTGCAATATCACTCTGAACCTTTTCTGACGGTACGGTCTTATCATTCAGATACATACTGATTGACCCTTTACTTTTTCCTGTCAGACCAACAACCTGTGCCTGATTGATTCCTAACTGCTGCATAGCCTTTTTCAACTTTTCGCTGAATTTCATGTTATATCACCTTTCCTTTCTTTGAGTTAAGAACTCTTAACCTTTTTGGTAAAAAATAAGATGGGAATGAACTCATAAGGAACACCCAACAGGTCACAAGCAAGATTCATTTCAGCCTGTGTCCAGTCAACCCTTCCGTTCAGCTTTGCCGACAAGGTAACAGTTGACATTGACATTGCATCAGCAAATTTTTCCTGTGTTCCAAATACTTCCTTTATTTTTCCTCTTAACTTTGAATAATCAAATGCCACTTTATTCACCGCCTTTCAAATCATCAGGGAAAGCATTGTTATTGTACTGTTTCCTGATTCTGACCTTCACAAGACCTGATTCCAACTGTTCAAAACTGACTTCTTTGAACCGCTGCTTTTTCTGCTTCAAACCTTCAACATAAGCCATGTATTCAAGTTTTCCGTCAAATTCAAGAATCTGTTCAATCCAAGCTGCCACAATTTTCTTCACAGAATCACCTTCTTTCTTTTACCGGGTGCTTATGCAGCAACCCGGCATCTTGTCAATTCAGTCTGCTTTATACCTCTGAACTCTGTATGTGCTTTCACTGTACCAGTGATTAGCATATCAGAAACTTCTTCATCAATGAATTTTCCGGTTTTCCATGTGTAAACATTACCATCTTCACCGATGATTTTATAAATATGTGTGATACCAAAATCAGTTTCCCAACTGGTTACACATTTGACTGACCTAACCTTTACGGTGATTCTGTCTTTTACTTCACCAACATATTCTGAACAACTTTCAGCATCCTGAATTGCCTTTCTTTTCGCTGCTTTCTCTAAATCCCTATCATAAGCCGGGAATAATGAAGCAAGTAAACCGAATGTATTACCAGTTATATATTCAAGACTGCAAGCTGTTTTCAGATTGTGGATGTAATTACTTGATTCATCCTGTTCTGCTATCCACGCAAGGGAATCAGATACCAATTTTACGGTTGACTGTGATTCAATATCAAATCCAATCTCACGCATCTTATACCGTAAATCTTCCATGTATTCTCTTGGAAATAATCTTCCATGTACTGCATCGTAAAAATCTATTGCCCTTGATGCTGTGCTGACACCTTCATCAGATGACCTTGTGAAACCAAAGTGCTTGATTGTTTCAGCAACATAAGAAAGATATTCTGTGGTTGAAATATAGTGCTGAATATGACAACCGGGTTCAGGTGCTTCACCTTCAATCAAAGTATCGAATAAACTCATGTATTGTGTGACTGCTTCTGCACTCATGCCATGTGTAAAATCTTTCAGGCAACTTTTTCCAACCTGTTTGAACTCACCTGTTGTCTTATTCCTGACAATGTATGTGTTCTTGCGGTATCTGTTGCTATTACAGTGTTCACATACAGGTTTGCTTATATAATACCGTTCAGGAACTTCCACACCAATGCCTGTGATAATATTTCCTTTTTCTGTATGGTCAACTTCTGCTATGAACTCCCAATCATTGATGACAGCAGTTCCTTCTGCTTCAACCAGTACAAACCGGGCATTGTATGTTTTTCCATTTTCATCTTTTAATTCCTTAAACACTTCACCAGTCTGTTGATAATGGAAATCACAACCGTGTGCCTTGCATTTGTTGAAAATGCGTGTCAGCTTCTTTTCAAGCCTTTCCATATTTTCTTCATAAATCGCATATTCCATAGCCTTTACTTCCTTTCCAACAGTTCCTTCAAAAAGTTGTCTATTGTCAGCACATCCGTATATCAATCAGGTGATGCCTTGACCCTATCAGATTTCACATTAAAATCTGCAAACCTGTCAGCCAACATTGAACCTTTTGAACGGTTGTGTTCAAACCGTTGGGGTTTTCACATTAAAAACCACCAAAAACCTGTTGACCAACACACAATAGACAATTTTTTGAAAGAACTGTTTCTTGTAAAAATCCTATTCCTTGATTTTGTAAACCGCTGCAACGGCTTTCTTTGGAGTGTCAGGCAGTGGATGGGACTGCCTGACTATGAAAAAAAATACTGTGAAACAAGGTGCTGTGTCATCTCGTGCGGTTGATTCTTCCACTTAACGGTTTCTTGGTTTAGGGGTAAAGTGCTGATTGGTTCAGCCTGTTCAGTTTTCTTCAAATAGTGCTGACACTTTGCTTTCTTGCCCTACCGTTCCTGTTTTCTTCAACTTCTTTGCCGGGTCATGTTTATTCTTCACACGCTCTGTCTGCCATTAGTTTTTGCAGCCTGACCACCATGTCACTTGCGTGTAGCCCTATCGCTTCACCCGAACCTTCCTACTTGCCTTGTTTCTGTAAGTTAAGAACTCTTAACTTGCCTATACTATAACATCACCGTTTCTGTATGTCAACAACTTTTTTAAGAAATCTTAACTTTTTTTCAAGTTTGATTGAAAATCCCTTAACTTTGCTTTATAATAGGAACTACCAAGCCATACAGAAAGGGGTGAATATCATGGAAGAAACTTTTGGTAAAAGATTACAGAAAGCATTGAATGAAAAAGGTTGGAAACAAGTTGACCTTGCAAATGCAACAGGATTTTCAAAAGCAAGAATCAGCCAATGGGTACACAATAAATATATACCAAATGCAGAAGGTTTGAATCTGATTGCTGAAACGCTTGGTGTCAGTGAAACTTGGCTGATGGGTCACGATACCCCAAAAACGTATGACAGAAAGAAGTTAGAAATGCAGTATGAAGTGTGTGATTTATTTCAGAAGTGTTATGGTCAAGAAGCATACAGTGCAGTAAGTATGTTCCTGAAACTTGATGAAATAGACCGTTCAAAGGTCATTGAACGTATTCAGACATTGCTTGAATCAGAAAAATATTCTATCAAAAAAGAATCATCAAACGCATAGACAACATTGTGTATGTGGATTTCAAAAGGTAACTGTTGGTAACTGGTAGCTGTTAATTTTCTATACTGTATATTTTTACTTTTTATATTTTATTTTTTTTTAATACTGAAAATAGCATATTAAGAAAATTATGAAAAACCGATACCAACAGATACTTTATTGAAAATACTGCATTTCAAACGGTTACTTTAACAGATACCAACAGTTACAACAATGAAAGGAAGGTAAAATTTTATGTTTGGAAAGAAAAAAGAAAAGAAGGACTTGACTGGTTTATCAATTTACACTGCATTTCACCATATTTCAGGGTTGCCTATTGTAGAAGATACCCTTTGTGAAGTGTTTTCATTCCCTGATAGAATTGATTTCAAAGCCGGAACAACTGAAATTACCCTATCAAAGAATAAAATAACTGACATATCAATTAAAACCGATACTGAAATACAAAATCAGGCTGTTTCCAGTGTTGGCGGTGCTGTTGCCGGGGCAATGCTCTTTGGTGCTGTTGGTGCAATTATAGGTGGAAGGGCAAAAGATAAGAAAGTCAAAACTGTGACCAATTACTTGATTATCACATATTCAAATGACGGTGATGTGAAGTTCATCGTATTTGATACCAAAAACAACTCACAATCTGCTGATAAACTTGTAAAAGAATTTCAGAAAAGCGGTTCATCGTCAGGTGTAAAGATTGAACTATAAACACAAAAAATGAACCCCAACCGTTGCAGCGGTCAGGGTTCTAATAACTCTATACCAAGGAATAGGATGATATAGGCTATGCACCCACTATTATATCATTCATTCCTTGGATTTTCAATCAGAAAGGAATGAATAACTATGGGAAAAAGAAACCCAAACGGTTACGGTTGTGTAACCAAACTAAAAGGCAACAGGTCACGTCCTTGGGTTGTCAAGGTTACTGTATATGATGACCAAGGCGGTTCAAAGCAAGTACCAGTTGGGTATGCAGAATCAGAAGAAAAAGCCAACATCCTTCTTGCAGAATATAACAACAATCCTTGGGATATTGACCGGGAAAAAGTTACCCTTGCGGTATTATATCAGCGTTGGTCACAAATCAAGCTGCCAAAACTGGGAAAATCAAATCAGCAATCATTGCGTTCAGCGTTCAAACATTGTTCAAAATATTATGGTGTGAAGTATAGAAGTCTGAAATCATATCAGATGCAAGACTGCATTGACAACTGCGGGTGTGCATACTCTACACAATGGGCAATCAAGAATCTTTTCGGACACCTTGACCGATTTGCATTTGAAATAGACCTGATTGATAAAATGTATTCACAAATAACCACTGCCCCACCAATACCTGAAACCACACGTGAACCATTCACCGATGAACAGATTGAATCATTGTGGAAAATAAAAGATGACCCTTGGGTTGATACCGTTCTTATTTATCTTTATACCGGGTTCAGGCTTCAAGAATTACTTGGTATGAAAACTGAACAGGTGAACTTAAAAGAAGGGTATTTTTCAGGCGGTATCAAATCAGCATCCGGCAAGAACAGAATTGTACCAATTCACCCACGCATTGAACCATTTGTGAAAGCACTGGTTGACCAAGGCAACACATACCTTTTCAGTTATCAGGGAAAGAAGATTTCACAAACACAGTATTATCAGTTTTGGGGTGAAGTAATGGGGAAAATTGAAGCAGACAAGACCCCGCATGAAGCAAGACATACTTTTGAAACACGCCTTGACAATGCAAAGGGAAATAGAAAATGTATTGATATGTTGATGGGTCATAAGTCAAAAGATGTTGGAAATCGTGTATATAATCACAAAACAATTCAGCAGTTGAAGGAAACCATCAACCTTCTGAAATAATGATTTTCACATTGAACCAGTAACAAATTAGTAACAAAAAAGGCGGGAAGTGCTGAAAAATCAAGCACCGCCCGCCTTTTGAACATCATTATATCATAGAAACTTTCTTAATGACGTTCACGCTCGAAATTTAGATTTTATCGAAACATGTTTTTACTGCATAGATGTCATATCGTATTCTTTTGTCTATACCACAATTCCAACACCAAAGCTTCTAAAGGAAAAATCAGATTGACTCACATATTCCCAAAAGTGATTTTTGAGTTGAATTTTAAACCAATACGTGATATATTAATAATACAAAAAGGGTGCCACCGATAGACGGCTGACCCATTAAATCAATTAACTAAAAATAGCCGCTCAACTTACCAGGTCGGGGCGGCTATTTTTGTATCTTATTATTATCCTTACCAAAGGAATACCCTAATCCAAAGCAGGTTAAGCCGAAGCTTACCACTGCGATAAAATCAACAATACTCATATGGCTTAGCCCTCCTTTCCAAGAAATCAATGACTTCTTTCGATTCCCTTGCGGGTTTCTATGTAATCGGAGGGTCACAGTCCCTCCGTAGAAGGCCAACCGCCTACCGTTATGGTGGCACCCAATGAAATTTTATCATAGCCCCTTGGCATTTTCAATGTAATATCACTCTAAATCGACAAGAATATGCATCAAGGATATTGCATATCTAAAGTCTGCTTGCCTGCTTTAAAACTTGGCTTCTATTACAACAGGGTTTCCTTCTTTATCTTTATAGTTACCGATAATGTCTACCAGCTTATCAAAATCACACATTCCATCTCTAATGTCATTATCATGTCTAAGCTCATCAATTGCTTCGGTCAACGTTTTCCAACTATATTCTTACTTATTATAGTATTTACAGCTTTCACCTGACTTGGAAATGGCTCATAGCTTTTAAATTTCCACACCTTTTCCCTGACCTCATATATTGCTGTGTTTGGCTTAGCATCTATAATTACAATCACCCACATGATTGCATTATATAGCTGTTTTGCAATTGGATTCCACTTCACTTCTTTGGATTCATTACCTCCAGAGGTCTTACTGCCTTTCTTCCCTGTTCCTCCCTCTCCATACAAAGGATTAAACAATGGCAGTCCCTCATGATTTATTTTCTTAAGGAACTCTCTAGCTGCGGTCATCCCACATTGGATTATCTCTTTCTTGCCTAAGGATGAAAAGCTCCTCTACAACAACCACATGGCAGATGCCTTTGCTTGTGCTTTCTACCGCTTCTTTCAAAAGATGAAAGATGATTGCAAGGCACACAATATCCCTGTTCCAGATAAATATGCAAGAATGGATTGGAATTTTAAAAATTAAAGTTTCTTATAGCAAAGATTTCTCTACAACAACAATTACTTACACAATGAGTAAGAGTGTAGAAAATGGAGTATCAAGTAGTTTTCAAAATATGAAAGAGACCCACTCCAAAGGTGGATGCTCCGAGTTTAGGTTAATGAATGTCCTTAAGGACACCGCCTATCCTGTGGATCAGACAGGATAGGCATTTTTATTTTCGCCTGCTCTTCCTCGAAGAGCTTTTCTCTTTATCGAGAAAGGCAAGCAACGCTATAATCAAGCTACCAAAGGACATCAACAATGCTAATATCCCAATGAAAATCGAAATGATCTCATAAGCCGTCATCGGCGCTAAGCAAGCCCCCCAGACACTTAACGCCCTGTCATGGGTACTTTCCTTAAAGAGTACCCTAGCATATATATCATATGTTCTGCAAGAACAATTGTAATTTGAATCTTATTTCATAGACTCATTCCCTATAAATATTTTAATATATCAGATAAGTTATTAATTTCAATATCAGCTTTTTCACTCTCATCTGTTATATTCCACAAACTTCCAAATCCCTGTTTTACCCATATAGTTTTCATACCCAACTGTTTTGCAGGTACAATATCATTATCAATACGGTCACCAATCATAACTGCATTCTCTGGTCTGCAACGGCTTCTTTCCAATGCAATTTCAAATATTCGCCTATCTGGTTTTGAAACACCTTCTTCTGCTGATGCGATGATCAAATCAAGATATTTTCGTACTCCAAGATTTTCTAATCTCTCAGAAGTTCCTAGTGATTGGTTTGCAATTACACCAATTTTATAAATTCTACTTAACTTTTTCAGACAATCTTTGGTATCTGTATACAGCCTTTCGTATTGCGATTCCCATTTAGGTAGTTTCACGCCCAATTGCCTTGCTACCTCTAAATCTCCTTTTTTGTTTTCTTTATAAAACGACATGGCATATTTATTAATTTGCTCGTAAGTTAAACCTGATAAATCCGCTATCCTTTTCATCCTGTCTTCATAAACTTTGCTTTCATCAACCAACGTCGAGCCAACATCAAAAAACAGCCATTTTATTTCTTCCTGCTTGGGCAGAAATCCTCTTTTCCTTGCTTCTTCCAGCAGTTTGGGTTGAATTTCCGGATAAGTCCAATTAATCGGTAGTTCATCCATAATTGCTATTTTTTCAATTTCACTGTGAAGCTCTTTTTCAAATGTATATATATCTGAGAAGAATAATTTTCCAAAAGTCTCCATTCCATCGAAATTATCTGGTGCAGTCACAGAATATATACAAATTGGAGTAATATCAAAAGTTATTGCTCCTGTTTCTTCATATAGTTCTCGTTTGGCTGTTTCAAGAATATCCTCACCATCTTCTCTATGCCCTCCCGGCACTTCATATGTATCTCTTTCTTTATGCTTGCAAAATACCCACTTGCCGTTACTCTGTGAGATAATCACTGCAAATTTCAATAGTTCATCATTAACCGTATCATAAAATTTTACTTCCACCATATTTTCTCTCCATGTACATATCTATAATATTTCATTTTCAATAAAACCCGCAATACCATCTTCATCATTTGAACCAATTACAATATCAGCTCTCTCTTTTACCTCATCAATCGCATTCCCCATTGCAACACCTGTTCCACATAATTCAAGCATTCCGATATCTGCATAATCATCTCCAAATGCAATAATTGAATCTGTACTAAATCCACATACTTCCGTAATCTTCATAATTGCGTTTTCTTTCGTCACATTCTTTTTTGTAAACTTGTACCAAAATCCATCAGAGAAACGAATACAATCACAATCAGAGAGACTTCGAGTCAGCTTATCTGCCTTATCTTGATTAAATATCTCAACACACATTTTTAATGAACATTCGTTAAAATCTGAAAAATCTGTATAAATACTATCTCCCCAACTCTTATCTAACTTCTTAGGATCTATTTTATAATTCCAATAATGTGCATCTATTGTGTCTATCGTAATTTCGCAATCATTTCCACAAATATTTCTTGCCATGTCAATCATCACATTCGTTTCTTCTTCGGAAAATTCTGCCCTATAAATATATTCTGTTTTGTATTTTACTAATGCACCTCCACTCGATATTAAAATATCGGGCATCAATTCATTTAAAAATACCAAAGAGTTTTGCTCACTTCTGGAGGTGGAAACACCTATCAATATATCATTTCCCCTGCATTTTTTTAGAGCTGATAATGTTCTGGTTGATATTGTTTTGTCACTCTGTAATAAAGTTCCGTCTAAATCAAATAAAAGAAGTTTGCATTTCTTCATATCATTTTTTCCTTTTCATTCTTCTGAATAATTACATTTGCATCAATTACTCTCCCCACAAATAGAGCCAAACTAGAGTCATCTAATAAAACAAATGCCGGAAACCCGCATAAATACAGGCTTTCAGCATTTTAATCCGTTATTCAAACTCGGCAAGTTGTTGTTTTGTCTTAAACTATTTTGTTTAAGTTTAATTTGAAATCTGCCGATATTTTACTTCATTTACACATTTTATTTTGGCTTACTGATTTTCTGTTGCCAAAGTGTTGCCATGAACTTTTTATACCAAATTTATCGGTCGAAAGACATTAAATATGAAAGCTGTTCGTTTAACTGCACTAATTTTTCTTCACCATCGATTAAATTTACTTCATTCCTTTGAAGCGCAATTTCTTCCTCTGCTGACAGCCGTCCTTCTCTCGCTTTTTTATTTAGTACATTAATGCTACTTCTTCTCTTTTTATTTTTTCTCTCCAAGTTAGCAATTTTGAATCTTAACTTAGCTGCCTCTTTCTCCTTTTTATCTTCAAATGATTCATAATATTCCTTCAATTCTATGCGAGAAACTTTCTTTCTCATTACAGAAGCAAATAATTCAACTTCATCTATTGTTGTTTTATCAATAGATTTTCCCTTATTCTCAATAAAAAATGAAAGAAACGAAGACATTGTATACATATGAAACATATGTCCAGTCTCTTCATAGAATTCTTTTCTCAACTCTATCCTTGGTCCAATAGTTTTTCCATTGCTAACATTCCACCAATCTTCCTTTTGATCATGCGTCACAAAAATAATATCAACACCTTGCTTCTTAGCATAACCTAGCATTTCTTTCCAAACCAATAAGTCACCATATTTATTTTCCGTTTTCTTGTTGTCTTTATATCCCGGAGGCGTTTTATCTGCATATCTCTTTTCCCCCTCTTGTTCAATACTCAGCTTTTCTTCGGGGCTAAATGCTTTTCCAGTTTTTCCTTCAAACAAATCTAGCAATCTATTAAAAACCACATCATTTGCCGCATCGAAAATAAGATAATTACTATCTTTCTTCTTTATTATCCACTCTTTCAAATACTTAGTCAATTCTTCAACATCTGGATCATTACCATCAAGACGCAACTCTTTTCTCCAACAATCTACCAATTTGTCGGCCTCAGCCCCAATGTTACCAAAGCGCCTATTTGCTTCATCTATAACACTATATCTATCTTTACAAAATTCTGAAGCAACTTGATAAGGCATCCAAATTCGTGCCTTTAACCATTCAAATGATTCTATTAATTGATTTCTTGTTTTGTTACTATATCGATACAAATTCAAAAAAACATTTGTATCAAAAACAAACGTAGCCGTATTCCATAAATTATTTTTTTCTTCACTGCTATATTCTATGTACTCTTTAACAGCATTTCTCATGATATCTACCTTCCTAAAAAACAGAAGTTGTCTTACTATAATTTAAAACAATTTTGTTTCACTTACTATCTGAACTGCGTCATCACACTCATTGCAGGGTAATGCACCTCTTTTTATCATTCTTTGATAAAAGCTATTTACCATATCCACTATAAAAAGTCCATAATGTACATCTTCTGATATCATGAATATTTTATAAATAAGTTTCTTGCCAATTCCTTTATGCTTCATAAAATCAGGCAAAAATATATTAGCTATATAAATTTGCTTATATTGATGATTTATATATAATCTTAGTAAAATAAATTCCGTTTTCTCCTCCGGTTTATATTCATTCTTATGATATCCCCACACTTCAACTATATACTCACCATTATCGTTCCATCCAGATTCCAACTTTATATCAAGGCATTGTTCAACATACTCGTTTTTTAATGGCATCAAATAATTAATAATTTCTTCTTCAATATGTTGATGAATGATTTGCATTGCAGTTTTCCTCCTAATTCCGATTTATCGAACCTTTTCAGTCCGTTATTATTATATCATAACTTCAGTTATTCCGCATTAGAATATAGAATACAAAATGTGAAACCTTTCAGAATACTTTCACACCGCACCTTATTCATAAACTCTACGTACTCTATCTAATTCCTCGATTTAGTGTCTACTGCAATCCCCACACCAGCTTTTATCCGCTCAGAGACAAATACAATTATCGATTTTTTATCAAAAAAACAAAGCGAATTATCCTCTCTAATCTTGCTTGGCAACATTTATTCTAATAATATTTAAAATTAGGAATAATATAGAAATGACAGGCAACCATATAGACTACCTGCCATATAAAATAATCAGTGTCGAATTGAAATTACTCAAACTCGGCAAGTCGCTTTCTTGGATTAAACTGTTTTGTTTAAGTTTTATTTGGAATCTGCCGATATTTTACTTTATTTGCACACTTTATTTTGGCTTACTGATTTTCTGTTGCCAAAGTGTTGCCATGCTCCAATTATAACCACTCCCAACAGAAGAGTCAACCGTTCCTACTTTTTTCACAATTCTATATGTGCAAAGGAATTGTTTCTAAATAACGCCTTTCTACATTCGCATGAATAGCTCCGTACTCTATCATCTCATCCCATGTTTCATCTCTTATCAAGGATATTTCAAACCATCTACCTTTTAATACAACAAGCAATTTTTCATCACTAAACGCATGGCAGTACCATGTTTCTTTAATTTGCTGTTTCAACATATCCGCTACATCCATGATTTTATCCTCTGCAACTTGATACTCGTTTATATGCCATATCGGATATTCATCTTCTGGCACATTTTCAATACGCTGTGCCACAAAATAAGAAGCCAAATCACATAATACATTTTTATCATCAATACTTTCCTCAATTATCCCCAGCCTATACATAACAATCTCCTTTTCTTAAGCAATGTACATTTACAACGCTTCCTTCAACATAAAATACACATCCTGTACACTATCAAAAGCAGTCAAAATACAATTCAACATATCCCTTCCGAAAAAAATATTACTTAGTTCATCTTCATGTACAAACGATATTTTCTTGCGTTCCAACCACTCCTGCAACACTTCGTTCTCATCCGGATAATATGCTCTTTTATATTTTTCTCCGCGTACTTCCAGTAATCCTGCCTTATTGAATTTTTCAATTATTTCTTTCGCATAATGTTTATTATCCAATATGTAATCTCGTATCTTCTCCATACCTCTTGCATCTAAATTATAAATATTCAATCCAAATTTGTACCCTGTTAAAGAGGCATCAAAAAAGAACCCAAGGACATTTTTCTTATTGGCTGTATCCAGCTTAAATCGAATATAGAAATATTCCTTTATGGGGGTGTCACTACAAAAACGAGCATCATTATATGCCGAAGAAATACTTCTTCTCTTATTGGTTAGTAAATCACTGTCTATTTTACTAAAATAGCTATACAGTTCATAATACAATTCCTCCAGTGGATATTTCACACCTTCAAGGTATAGTACTTGATTATCTTGATGAGTATTTTTGCAGTTATTCGTGCTGATTGCCTGATAATAGCCTATTGTAAACTCATTAAAACCTTCAAACATCGTTTATCTTCCTATTCGCCAATTATTTCTAATTCATCCGGAAATTCTCGTATGACAAGGGCACAGGTATTGGTTAATCTGATGTTATCCTTTAGCGGATATTCTACCTTACCTCTCACTTCTCCATCCGGACAATGCACATCCAATCTTGTATTTATCAGCCCTAAACTTCCTACCAAATTATTTGAGAAAAGAAGGCTTCCGGCACTCACACCAATTACCATTCCATCCTGCTTAATATACTCCATTAAGGTTGTACTAAATCCGGTAGCATTTACTCTTTCAAGCAAATAAGTTGTATCCCCACCACACAAATATACCACATCATATTTCTGTAATTCAGCTATTTCCATTCCTGTGTGCAAATCAAAAACTTTAATATTTTTATTAGAAATACCACATTTTAATAAATCATTCATGCATTTCGGCAACACCTCTATTGCCCCTGCATCTATAGCTGCTGTAGGGATAAATAACGCCTTTACCTCTGACACAGCTTTTCCCAACATTTTCACAAAATAGTCTTTGATTTCTTCTGTTTCCAAACCTGCTGATGTTAATAATACTCTCATATCCGCTCCTATTCTGACCAATTCGTTTCCCGGTCGGTAATTCCCATCTTCCGACATTCGTTGCATACATAATCTTTTTCTTTCTGATTGCCAATCTGATATTTCAATATTTTATCTTTGAAAACAATGTACTTCTCATTTCCAGCCTTAAAATCAACAAACCAATTTCCACCGTTATCTGGGTCATTCCCCATTACTTTGGATACTTGCTCTGGAAAATCCTTTTTATCACTGGTAAAAAACAATACCGTCCAATATTTCGGCTTTCCACCGGTATTCCATAATTCAATCTTATGTACATTCAGCAAGTCAATGATGGTATCATCTGTTACACTTTCTTTAATCAATACTCCTTCATATACTTCCTGCTTCTTCCCTTGAATTGCATTATTTCCACAAGTGTGCACATCCTTAACTTCACTTAATGTCAATTCATCCTTTAACAACACATCCATGGAAACATGAAACAATTCTCCCAGTATTAACAATTTATCCGTTTCCGGCAACGCAATGTCCGCTTCCCACTTGGATATTGATTGTCTGCTTACATTACATTTTGATGCAAGTTCTTCTTGTGTCATTCCGTTTGCTTTCCGCAATTCTATTATTTTTTCAGATAACTTCATAAAAGATTACCTCCTGCAATTATTGATTTTATTGTACAAAATCTTTATTATTTTTACCACCAATTTCAAAGTTCTTTTTCGCAACCTATAGTTGCCAACATAAAAACATAGAGGGGTTTTATCCCCTCTACAACAATCTTTATCTGCCACCTCTGTCCTTCTTGTGTTGGTGGCTCTGTCTGCTATTTTCCCGTTCCTGCACTTCCTGTTGCTTCCTCTGCAATCTTGCCTTCATGCTGTCCGATTCTACCTTATTTCCGGTCTGCTGTTCCCACTTTGCTACTGCCGACTGATAATCGGTATACTCCGCCTTGGAAGCCTTATATTCTGCAAGAAACTCCTTCACATTCTTATAGCCATAACCCTGCACAATACTTGATAGATACTGCTTCATACTAGCTACCTGTGTCTGTAATTGTTCTGCCTGCTCCTGCAACTCCTTACGCTGTTTTGCCTTAAAGATGCCCTTTGCTCCGGTAAGCTCTTTTTCTACGCTGGTAAGCTGTTGCTCCCTCTCATAAATAGCAGCATTCTGCTTCTCCAGCTTATTATAAATATCCGCAAGCCTTGGATACTTGGAAGCATGTGCTGACTTCTTCGGCATTTCCGGCACAGACTCGCTCCCCGCTTTTACAAACGGATTTACTCTCTTAACAGGTATCTGCTCCTGTTCAGCCTTTACAACCGTTTCCTTGCCCTCATTTTCCTTTTGTGAAGCCATCTTGAACACCTTGCCAATGAGAAGCTCTAACGCATAAATAGCTGTCATAATAATGCTCTTTAGTAATGCCGGATTTCTTCCCGACTTCTGAATGGAAGCCTTTACTTTCTGTCCGATTTCACTCTGCTTCACTTCTAAAATCTGCCCCTCCGGCACACCACAAATCAACGCCCTGTCCACCGTCTGATTCCACATGGTACGGTACTGATTATCGGTTTTTATTTGCTCTGCTTTCGGGTTGTTCTTGCCAATCTTTTTTGTAGGTAGATACACACCGTTTCTGTCAAAAACCTTGAGCTTTTGTTTATCATCTTTTACATAAATATTGATAAGGTCAGTATAAGAGCGTTTCACTTCATCAAGGAAACTATCACTCTTAAACCGACTGTCCTTGATGGTAAAAATGTTCCGCTCATATACCTCGCCTTTGGGAACAATTTTACAGCCACTCCGAAGCTGTCCGGCTTCATCCAGTATTTCTTTTTTGGTGCGTACATGCTTTCCGTTTTCATCATAAAACATATTTCTTGTGGCAATCTTCTCCACAGGCTCATCAAGCAGCTTTCGCTCTGAAAAGATAAGATGGATATGATAATTGGTCTTGCGTTTATTATGGTGCAAAGCTGAAATACATTCCACACCATAATTCTGTTTGAAATGCTCCGTAAAAAGTTTCAGCAACTTGTCCGGCTCATAATCCACGAAACTTTCCGGCAGAGCAATAATAAGCTCCCTGGCTTCAATACAGGTTCCTTTCATTCCGCTTTCCCTAAATTCCTCTTGATTGCACTTGGCAAGCTCCCTCCAAAATTTGCGGTCAGTTGTTTCATAAACTGCATACAAATTTTCCTGCCTTGCTTTACTCGATATATAGCTGATTCTGCCTTTCACATTCGGCAATTTTGACATCTGTATAAATGAATTTCTTACAATAGGCACAGCCCCCTTTCTTTGAAAAATGATAGCAACTTGTGCTATCGTGAGTGGACACATAGGTGTCCGTTTACGAACCCATTGCCGTATCCGGCACAACCACAAATGCGTTAGCATTTGTAAGGACAGCCACGCTGTCCTTTGCCCCCTGCAAGGGCGAAATACACAGAGCATAAAACGAAGTTTTGTGCGATGGGTGTATTTCGCTCTCAATCGCCGAGGGCTTGTGAGTGTAGTCCGCTTTTGCCATTACACCCTACTTTGACATTCTCCTTAACTGCCATATACAGGAGCGTGACACGCTCCCGTCCTGCACACTGAAGGAAAAAATTTACCATCGGAAGCTCCGGTGCATTCCCACCTTTTCCAGATACTCCTGCCTTGCATTTTCTCTTTCTTCCTCGGTTGGAGCAGTCTTATATTTTGTGTATAAATCCCGCCTTACCATAGCTTCCAATTTCTCTTCCAACCCCTTCTTTATCTCCGGTAAAACATCATCCATTTCCACCAAATGATATTTCAGAAGGGCAAAGAATAATTCCTCGGAAATCTGCACATTTTTCAATCCCATCAATCCATCCTTTCCATCATCATCCGTGACGGTCGTGACGATAGTGACGATATTTTCTATACCGTACCCGATACCTAAAATACCGTCACAACCGTCACATATCGTCACGCTTACCCTTTTACAAGCTCCAGTTTTATCATTCGTCCGCTATGCTCTCTGTTGCTTGCATAACGGATGCCATAATTCACAAACAACTGCTCTGCTCCAATGTTCAACTTCCTTGTCAGTACATTCGGTTGTATCTCCAAATCCGGCAGAAGCAGTAACAGCTCCGAAGCTGTTCCGCTCCACTTCGGCTTTTCCTCTGACACCACTTTTGCAATGGCTTCCAGTATCGGGTCGGCAGGCTCTTTCCAAAGTTCTGTTTCTGCTTTTGTCAGTTTCCACACGCACTGCTCTCTGTCAAAATCAAGGAGCAACCGTTGGTCTTGCTGGTCACGCCCTGCCACCTCTAAAACAGCCTTGTTATCCGTTCTCTTTTCCTTCTGCATGACAAATGCTCCATCCGCAGCTCCCAACAATCCGTTCGTGCCGGAAATCATGTCGAAGCTGTCAGAGGACTCCATCTTTCTTGTGTGGTGTACCACCAAAAGACAGATACCATGGTCATCACTAAAGGCTTTCAGCTTGGTTACAATCTCATAATCGCTTGCATAGCTGAATTTATCTCCACCAACTTCCCTTACCTTCTGTAAGGTATCAATGATAATCAGCCTTGCGTCCGTATGCTCTTTTACAAACTGTTTTAACTGTTCTTCCAGTCCCTCATTTAAGTTTTTGGACTGTGTGGCGAAGTAGAAATTTTCACTGCTCTCCATACCGAACATCCTCGACAAACGCTTCTGCAACCTCGCATAATCATCCTCAAGGGCAAGATATAAAACCGTACCCTTTCGCACCGGATAATCCCACAAATCAAGCCCCATGCTTACATGGTATCCAAGCTGTGCCATAAAGAAGGATTTACCCACTTTGGGAGCACCCACAAAAAGATAAGTACCTGCATAGATCAGTCCATCCACAATCGGTATCTTGGGTGGATAAA